>Ga0209914_1002398_pt1 | contig 15644 bp, 11 predicted proteins | sample ThiBiot_500_plan_FD_183949 | JGI IMG/M metagenome (GOLD analysis project Ga0209914, IMG submission 183949) | Wastewater bioreactor microbial communities from Cape Town, South Africa - Thiocy_cont_500_plan (SPAdes) | ecosystem: Engineered > Bioreactor > Thiocyanate-remediating > Anaerobic-Aerobic...
GAGTCGAAAAATGTGGCAGCTCGTGTCGGAAGTGGCGGACCGTAGGGACGCCGACGACCGACGCGGTGCTGCCCAATATGATGTATGATGAAACTTTATCATATACATGTATATACGTATAGTCGATTGTTTTTAATTCAAATTTTTATATGTGCGCACCACTAACACATTCAGTCGAGGGTCAAGTGAATCGACTCTCGATGAACGTTACTTGTTTATTATAAAATAAATTACATATAGGTGAAAAGTTAGAATAATTGAAATGTTGCAGCAATCATGATATGATCTGAAGGATGGTTTTCATCAGGATATGATTCACTAATGGGTTGTTCGGGTAATTCTAAAACACTTTCAACTTTTAATTGCCCGGTAAAAAAGATATAATCAAGAGTTTCGCAAAAGGTTGACGTATGTTCTGTATAGGAGAAATTGGTATATATCGGTTCCGAACCATTTTTAACTTGATAAGCACTTTTAAAAACTTGTTTAACATTCGGACGATAGAGTATTTCATAGTTATTCGACATTGGAAAGTTCGTATTACAATAATCTTGTTCAGTCAAAGCTCGATACTCGAGATCACTTGGTTTTATATTAAAATCGCCAGTTAAAATCGAATCATTTCCCTCTGCTAGTTCGAACATAACATCTTTGACCATTGATGAATGGATCGCCATCGAACCACGATCTTTGTATAGACAAGGCATATGATAAGTGCCAACATACAATTTTTTACCATTGATATTTAATTCCAAACAAATGAGAGTATTGTTTCTCTGCATCGATGTTTCCCATGAATCAAATAGTGATACAGGTACGAATTTACTTCGAACGAATTGATATAAACGATGTGCCCACGAGCTTTCATGCAATTTACATACAGAACGTAATCGATCAGAGATTTTAATGTAAGAAACATTTGTCAAATTCATCGATATTGGCACAGCAATTGCAACACCCATGTATCCATTTGATGATGTACCATAGAGATTTGAATGTAGACTATATTTAAATCGATGTAAGAATAATTCGAGCATTGGCAATGTGGTAATTGATAGTTCTTGTAAACAAATGATTGTATTTTCATGCTGGGTGATCTCTCGTTCTAATTCATTTTCGATTAATTTCCATCGATAGTCAGTTTCAAGATATTTCGATTGACATTTGACATAATGCTCTGGTTGAGCATATATAGGTACTAGTAAATTGTATGATACAATACGAACAGACATTTTTTGTGTATAAAGAAAAAGGTAAATCATCATTGCATTTTATAGAAAGAAAAATTGAAGTTATTGCACAAGTCTATCATGACTCAGAATTAATCACATTTTCACAGTGAGTCATTTTCCCAGAATTCGAATCCATTGCATAATTATGGACACGTTCGCATGAGTTTAGCTTCAGGCAAATATTATTTCTCGTTGGTTGATTGATTAGCAGCTGAGACAATACTGATATTTTGTTCACTAATCTTGAGAATCATGCATTTTTTGATCATATCACGTCTCTCTATTGGTTAATATACAGTGGAGTGCAAAAGTCTTTGCCCTTAGTATTTCATTTATTTATAAACCAATGAATGATCAATAAAAAAAATCAAATATATACAATGATAAAGCAATGTTCAATGTACAAAAGTATCATAGTTAACAATTAATTCTTTCTCCTTTTGATTCGATTAAAGCTAAACATCTTGTTTTCATCGAGTTCACCAAATGACTTAGGAGATTTATATCAATATTATTCCATTCTTGAGGGTCTTATCTATCTTTTTTTTGTAAATTTCACTCTCGATATAAACAACAGAAACTACGACAACTATACCTACAGGATCTGCTTCAATGCTTTTCAATTAATATATGACATTTAGTCTTCTTTTTCTTGGTGCTATTATCAAAGCAATTTTTCATTTCTAATAGAGAAAATATTTGATTCATAAAATTAATCGACAAATTTTAGTTGAAATCAAATAAAAATAAGAATGGTACAATTAATTATCCACGTTTAACAAAGATTTTCGAATATTTAAGAGTATTCACGTGACACATATCGATTACTCATAACGAAAAAGACAGAACGTCTCGATGAATGTAGAAAAAAGTTTAATTGGTAAATGAGAAAAGATAGGCAATTCTAATTCTTTTCTTTCTTGTTTTGTAAAAAAAATAAGAGCAGATAAATCGAATGAAATCAGAGGTAGGACAAGTACAAGTACAAATACTTGTACTTGAATCTGTTTATGTAATAAGACTTTCTATTCTCATAAATATAAAACTTTTATCCAACTGCTAAACAATAATCCGACCACGCGACAAAAACTACCCAATTATAGTTATACATTCCCAAAAATAGAACAATTTTGCTCCCTTAACTGGAAAATATTCCTAAAAAAGGAGCACTGCTGCTATCTTATGAGAATATTTTGAAACAGCCGTACGAAAACGTTCTGTTTGTAGGAACGACAACTTCAGGTGTCTGGAAAAGGTCATGTACAAGTATAAATACAAGTACATTCAAGCAAGTACAGGTACAAAAACTTTGTACTTGCGTTCTAGCTCTGAATGAAATGTTTTATCGTTAAGGAATAAGATGTTTGCTTTTTCAGGTTATTCTATTGGTTAATATAGTTACAGTTCTTATCTATCTTTTTTTTTTATAAATTTCACTGTCGATATAAACAAGAGAAAAAAGCATGGTTTCATCATTTTAACAAGGACATATTTGCAGTCGTATTCTTATGAAAATGCGATCATTGACTCTATTAACAATTGCTTTGGTTTTCATGGCCATTTTCTGCATGGCAAATGCAGAAGATCAATGCATGTGTTCATGCTGTCGTGGAGCAGGTTGCACTCCGGTATATATTAAACCTATGTTCGACTTGCCTGGTGCATGTACAGATCCTGACTGTACAGCAGCATGCCCAAAGCAGTACTCAGATCAGTGTGGTCAAGTTGATTCAGTGATCGATGCAATGTGTATGGGTCCTATGTCAAGTGCACCAACACTTTTCAATCAATATATGACATTTGCTCTTGTTTTTCTCGGTGCTATTATCAAAACAATTTTTCATTTTTAATAAATAAAATATTTTAGTCATGAAATTGATCGACAAATTTTTTATTCGAAATTAAATTGAACAAAAAAAAAGAAAGTTCGTAGAATAAATTATCCACCTTTAGCAAAGATTTTCAAATGATCATAATCCCCGTTGAAGATATCTCCATCTCCGGCAATTGCCTTATCTGTATATTGCCAGAATGTTTCCCATTGCCAACCAGCAGGCATTGCACCAGGACTATCCGCATATCTAAAAATATCCAATTATAAAAACTATCACAAAATCTATTTCATCTACCGAGCAAGCCAAAGAGGATTATCATTGCCAAAAATACCCGAATTACCAGTACATGTCGTCCACCAATCCAACGTACTATAAATAACCGGAAAACGACCAGTTCGTGCATGATACTGATCACTGAAGCTTTTCACCCAGTTAACCATATCGCCTTGACTTATACCGTAACACGTTTGACCGTACGGATTATATTCAATATCGAGTGCACCGGGCAGCGTCATTCCATCAGCTGACCAACCGCCACCATTAGCTACGAAGTAATCAGCTTGAACATTTCCAGGACCAATATCTGGTCGAGCGAAATGATACGCACCACGAATAATTCCGGCGTTATACGAGCCGATATATTGACTACTGAAATATGGATTTGTGTAGCCAGTTCCTTCGGTTGCTTTCATATAGGCAAAAACAATTCCATTTGCTTTGCAAGTATTCCAATCGACATTTCCCTTTAATGCAGAAATCGTTTCAAAATCGAAGGAAATTTGATTGGAATTACTTGATACGCAGAAACATCGATGCCTTTCGGCGCATCATTTGTACGATTAAAACGGATTTCAATCGGACTGGCTGAGAGGCCAACGACAGCAGCGAACAATACGATCCAACTGGTAAACCTAAAGAAATATTTCAAATAACACAAAAAAAACGTATATTACTTACATGGTTAGACTATAAGAGACGCTCCTTCGGTGTCTCGCTTATATATACTCATGTATTCTTTATCAGAAATACTAACATATGATAAGAACAAAAAAGAAGAATTTACATTTTTCTTTTTCTCTCTTCTAGATTTATTAATGCGATGTGAATGCACAAAGCATTTATGTTGCGCGTCGCGTGTTTTCCTCTTCTTCTTTCTCGACGTCCGCACTTTACTTTGTTACCTAATGATCTTGAGAACTACAAGTCGTACAATTTTCGTTCAAAAGAAAAAATTAAAATGTTGATGTCGAACTAGTGATATTTTTTTTTCAAATTCCCACTACGATCTTTCGTTATTTTGAGGGAACGTAAATATTTTTCTTCCATCGTTTACCAATATCTAACATCCATAAGATAATTAAAATGTCAGCTGTAACGAAAAGTTAGGCGCTCAAAATACTCGAATAATTAAAACTATAAACTATGGAGTAATGGAAACAAATTGATTGGCTATTGAGAAGTAGAAATTTTTTTTTCGTATGCAAGATTTCAACTCAATCGAAAGCTTTGATTGCATTCGCACCGCATTTTGAACCTGAGCTCGTCTCGTGTGCCATCTAGTTTAAAATCCGTGTACTTTATTTCGAAAAAGAAAATAGATTATCCACTAGCAAATTTCTTTAATTGTTGTTCGTCCCCGTTGAAAACATTTCCATCGCCAGGATTGGGCGTAGCTTTATCTGAATACTGCCAAATCGTATGAGTTTTCCAGCCAGCAGGAAGTGGACCAGGCGATGAACTATATCTACAAAACAAAACCTACGATTTCCCACGAAAAAAACCCAAAACTCCTACCGTGCAATCCAAAGAGGATTTGTTTCGCCAAAAGCCGCTGAATTACCGGTGCATTCGACCCACCAATTGGTCGTGCTGTAGATCGTTGGATAGCGTTTTGTTTTCGCGTGATAAGTATCACTAAAAGCTTTGATCCAAGCGACCATCGATGCATGACTATGACTGTAACAAGTTTGACCGTGAGGATTGTATTCGATGTCGAGTGCGCCTGGCAACGTCATTCCGTCAGGTGACCAACCGCCGCCATGAGCAACGAAATATTCAGCTTGTACTTCGCCACCGTTAAGATCCGGTCGAGCGAAGTGATACGAACCACGGATGATGCCGACTTTGTATGATCCTTCGTACTGCTGACTGAAATACGGATTTTGGTAGCCGGTACCTTCGGTGGCTTTTATGTAAGCAAACGCAACGCCATTTGCTTTTGCATGGGCCCAATCGACATTTCCCTTTAATGAAGAATCAGTTTAACAATCGAAAGACGAACAAATTTGAATTACTTGATATCCGGATACGTCTATTCCTTTCGGTTCAGCATTCGTTCCATTTCGTAAGAAAATTATCGGATTAGCCGATATTCCAACAAAACTTACCAATAGAATAAAAGCAACAATCCTTGAAAAAAAAAGATCTTTTTTTCATAATTTATCTCATATTTACTAACATTTTTCTGCTTGCATAAATGTTCTACCTTCGAACGAATATATATATATATATATATCTGTATCTCTGACGTAAATGTTTGTGTGTTATCATAAGATAAATTCTGTTTTCAAACTACAAAATAAGAAAGAGAGTTCTCTGCGTATTTACAACATGGTTTTTCTTCACCGACAAACAGAGACAAGAAATCGAACATATTTACTGTAAAGGAATCAGACAAATTTTCGACCTGTGTGGATGGAATGATCACACTGTTACAGTATGATGTCACTAGCATACATCCATCTCCACTTCTTCGTTTCTTTCTCAGATTCGTTTATACATTCTTTTCTTACTCATATTCATTATTTCGTTATCGCATCATATATATGTACAGGTTTTCGTTTCTCTCAGAAGGAGAGAAGAAGTTTGTCTTGTTTTTTTGGTATTTTTCGAATAAACATCGTGAGGATTTTCTCAGTTCGATTCTGAGTCACATCACTCTAACACACACCACACTTATCCTCGCACAAGAAAGGTCTCTGCTTGACTATATCTTTATGATTATTGGAAGAAACCTTCCGATCACTTAAGTAGTTCTCCAGAAGGAAATGATTTCAGAGAAACATGGCAAGCTTATTTCCACTGACAAAAACTTTCATGAGAAAGAATAACCCTTTTCTGAACAGATACACACAAAGAGTAACTCATACGAATTTCGATGTCTTCTCGTTTTTTACAACACATGAAAAACAAAAAAACTACTATAGAAATTGTGAGCTCTCGTAATGCTATCAAAGGATCTGATGAAGATGATTATGAGAGACTGCACTGAGAATGTATATGTATTGCCTGATCAAAGAAAAACGAACAACTGATCCACTAAAAAGAACAAAAACGAAGAAGAGAAAGAAATACAAGCAAATGAGAGATGAGAAGAAGAAAGACGTATAGCGATACGATACGTATACGAATGTATCGCTAACAGAAATTCACAAGATGAGCTATTCATGTTCCTTGAAAAATACATAATTACATATCAAAATGACGAACATTAATGTCTTTTTTTTGATAGCAAAGCTTTTATTTGTATAATCAACATTTCATGTGCACGAGTATATGGAGAGAGAAAAGAACTGAAGAAGAAAAAGGATAAAAAGGACTGATACACATGAACTGTCGAATAAAAGCCGACGAAAAGAGAATAACAGTTGGACCCATGACGTCGCGTCTTATGTCCATGTAAGATTTTAGATTACTATTTGTCTATTGGTTTTGATTCTTATACTCAGGTGATGTCGTTGTAATTCGGCAGTTGTTGTTGTTTTATTCTTTTCTTCATCTATAATCGAGATCAAGAGAGAGGAAAATCTTCATCAGCTAAGTGGCTGTTTCGCGACCTCTTGTGTACACGTGTGAGAAACAGAATACGTTGGGCTGTATCATTAATGTCTTGAACACTAAAAACATAACACATTCAAGAGGAACGTCGAAATCAGAAAATACAAATCTATGACGAGTTTTATCTCTACCATAATGGTTTAAAGAATTCTATTGTAAACTAACGAAGTAATGAAAATCTGTAGAAAAAATCTCTATATTAAAAAAAGAATTATGAGCGTATCTATTTCCGTCGTCGGAAAAGAACGTTCATCTCGATTATTTTTCTTGTCTTCTCAGACGAAGAAAGCCGACGAGTGTAATTTTGTTGTTTTTTTTCTGTCAACAAAATGATGTTCCGTTTAACAGATTTAACATTCGAACCCAAACAAATCTTATTACCAATCAAAGAATATCAAAAACAACCGATCGTTTCCTTGGACAAAGCCATTGAACCTCTGATTTCAATCGTTGTTGATATCAAACAAATGGTTTCAATGGCAAAAAAACATCGTCAAAAACTGAAAGATAAATTAACACTCGACGAATCAGCATCGATTACACTCTATACACTAGAATGGCAACCTCAAGAATCGTCGTTTTCTTGTATTTTAAATCAAAATCTACGCGATGAAAATCGAGACAAACTCAAACCCTGGTTTTTGTATCTTCGTTTATTTCTTTCTGCTCTATCGAAACTCCCGAAGAGCAGCCATCAAATAATCTATCGTGGAGTTCAAATGGATTTACATGACAATTTTGCCAAAGGAAAGAAAATCATTTGGTGGGGCTTTGCTTCATGTACAAGTTCGATCTCAACTCTCCACGATTATCTCGGTGAAATCGGACCACGAACTATTTTTAATATCGAATCGAGTTCGGCAAAAGATATTTCAGCTTACACATTGAATTCATCGGGTGGCAAAGAAGTTCTAATTTATCCAGCACGACAGTTTCAAGTTCTGTCATCATTAGACACTGGCAATCAGCTACGAATTATTCATATCAAAGAAATTCCTTCGCCGTATCCGTTCATTTGTCTCCCGTCGGAAACGAGAATAAAACAGGACAATGACAAACTCGTTCAAGTTATTCGACAGTCTCAATCGCATTCGATTTCATTGAGAGAAAAGAATTTAACCGATGATGATATTGTCACGATTGTTAATGAATCTATTGTTAATAAACAATGCAAAGAATTATTCTTAGGTGTCAATCAATTGACGCCAATTAGCATTTCATTAATTGCTCAAAGTTTAAAAACAAATATTACTTTGAAATTATTGGATCTTTCGGAGAATCCTCTCGGTGATCTAGGACTTCATTCATTAACAGAAATTTTAGCTTTAAATCATTCTCATTTGCAATATTTATATATCTATTCAACAGGAATAACAGATCAAGGTGTTCGAGATTTAGCCAATATGTTAAAAACAAATACAAGATTATTGGATTTAGATATTGGAGCGAATGAAATTAGTGATCAAGGTGTAAGCATATTAGCAAATGTATTCAAAACAGACAATGCTACGTTAACTGCTATTTCCTTCAAGAAAAATCGTTTGGTAACAGATGGATGTGTTGATGATTTAGCAGCGATGTTAGAACAGAATCAAACATTGAAATTTGTCAATTTACTTCAATGTAATCTCTCATCTGTTGTTGCACAACGACTTCAATCGATTGCACAAACAAAAACACGTTTTCGTTTAGAAATCAATTGTAATGACTCATAACTGTGAGTAATAGTTTGCAACGTGTAGAAAACATGTTGAGTCATGTCATATATATATACCTACATCCTTTTTTTACAAAAAACAAAATAAATATGCTTCGTATTAATTCGTCGAATAAAACAGTTCCTTTGAAACAAATACGTATTAGTACAAAACTTTGCTCGTTTGCTGCCGATGTAACACTGACGCAAATCTTTAAAAATGATGAATCTGTTCCAGTTGAAGCAGTTTATTGGTAAAACAATCCTAAAATGAATTGATTTAATTATTGATTTTGAAATTCTTAGCTTTCCAATAGAAGTAAACGCAGCTGTCTATTCGTTTGTAGCTTGCATTGATCACGAACGTGAAATAGTCGCTGAACTTAAAGAGAAAAAAGCAGCACAACAGGAATATACCCAAGCTCTTGCACAAGGTCATGGTGCTTATTTATTAGAGCAAGATGAAGCTTCGAATGATATATTCATTATGAATGTGGGAGCGTATGTTATTAATATATGTGTATGTCACAGTAAAACTTAAAATTTAGGACAATTTAAAATTTTGATTTGTCCTAGGAGAATCTAAAATTTCAATTTTTATTGAATATTTTCCACTATTTTCTAGTACTGATTAAAATTTTAATTTATCCTAGAAGAATTTAAAATTTCAATTTTTCCTAGAAAATATCCAGTAAAAAATGAAATTTTAAGTTCTCCTAGCATAAATTAAAATTTTAATCAGTACTAGAAAATAGTGGAAAATATTCAATAAAAATTGAAATTTTAGATTCTCCTAGGACAAATCAAAATTTTAAATTGTCCTAAATTTTAAGTTTTACTGTGACATATACCGTATAATTGCTGATCATTGTATTTTTTTATAATACGTAGATTAAAACCTGGTTGTCAATGTCAAATTACAATAAGTTATGTTAGTGAACTTGATCTACTTCATTCAATTAAAAAACCAACAATTCGTTTGACTATTCCAACAACAATTGCTCCTCGTTATTCACCTTCACATGGAGCCATTTCATCACCAGCTGGAACACAAATAGAATACGTTCAATCGGTTCCTTATACGATGGAATTTACTTGTCAAATAGAAAAACATAGCCAACAAATATCATCCGTTTCTTCGCCATCACATCCAATTAAAATCGATACAACTAATGAAAATTTTTTTCTTATTACACTTTCTCAACAAAATACTGCACTTGAGTATAAATATCTTTGATCATATTTAGTTTTTATTTAATATTTTAGCCGCGACGTTATTGTTGATGTTGAGTTATCTGATATACGAAAAAATACAATTGCAGCTATTGATAATGGTGCTGCGATGGTTTCTTTTATACCAAATGAACAAGATTTCCAACAAAATTCGAATTATACAAAGGATGAATTTCTTTTTGTGATTGATTGTAGTGGCTCAATGGAAAGTGAAGATAAGATTGGTTTGGCTCGTAAAGCAATGTTACTTTTTCTTAAGTCTTCCAATAAATTCTCGTTTTAATATTATTCGTTTTGGATCTCGTTTTGAAGCATTATTTAAAGATCAAATCGTCAAAGATTATAACGAAACAACGATGAGCCAAGCGGAGAAACTAATAAAAAACATGACTGCTGATCTCTGTGGAACAGAATTATATGAACCATTGAAATGGTTAAAGGACAGCAAACCACAATCATCTTGTCTAAGACAGATCTTTCTTCTAACTGATGGAGAAATTTCTAATGTTACTCAAGTTATAAATCTTTGTCGTGAAATGGCAACATATACACGTATTTTTTCGTTTGGTTTAGGACACTCGGTAAGTAGAATGAAATGTTTGTAACGAAAAAACGCTGATTCGTTTGCTGAATTCTTGACTATTGAGTTTGGTTTGATTGTTTACTCGAAGTATACAATCAATATTTTATTGATAAGATAAAAGTTATACGAATAGAAAGATTAACATGTGTAGAAAGAATGTAACACGATTAGCATTACAAATCTCGGTGAACGACGTCAACTGTTTATGTGAATGTCTTTATTTGTTCTTTTCCGCTTCATTAATTTTGCTCGTTCTGTTGTCTTGAGGTGTGAATGAACTTCTCTCTATCATTGAGTGTTTCTTTTCTTTCTTCATTAATTCATTGAAACTCATTGATCATCTTCTTAATTCTTCTTTTGAATTTAATTTTTATAGCCAAGTCGTGCGCTTGTCAAAGGTTTAGCTGAAGCAACTAATGGTCATTATGTTTTTATTCCTCCAAGAACAAATGTCGATATACATGTAGCTGAACAATTAGCACGCGCTTTACAACCGAGTATAAACAATGTACAAATTAAATGGAATACGAGCCAACGGATTCTTCATAGAATACCTGAACGAACTCCACCAATATTTGCTGGTGATCGAACACTTTTCTATGTTTTACTTGATGAAACAATGCCGTTTGATCATACAACTAACGTTGAGTTGTATAACGATACAGACGACAGAATTGTGGGTTCAGTTGGTATAGATCATATACCTCGAGTAGTTCAATCACAAGCTATTACCCGTTTAGCAGCAAAAGCACTTTTTAAACAAATATCAACTGATAAAGAAACATTGATTAATTTCTCGCTGAAATATGGTATTTTATGTCCGCATACGACTTTTATTGGTGTTGAAAAACGGTTAAATAATACGAGTGATAGTAATGCTAATATGGAATTGCGTGAAGTGCCAATCATGATTCATTCATCGAGCTCACATCGAACACGTTCGTTGCTTACTACTCTAGACGATACCCGAAATACGATCGACGGACTTGATGATTTGATCGCAAGATCTGCGTCTTTATCATTGGATGCAAAGTGTTTCTACAGAACTGCTCGAACAACAAGAACATTTAGCCATAGTATTAGTTCCATTGTTAACGCCATTTCTTCTTTATTCTCGCAACGAGAAGGTTCTATAACTACTATTCCTACTATTGGCTACGATCAAGCATTAAATGTGAATATTTGGCCAACGGATGAACAAAAACTAGTCGATAGATTTATTGAATTACAACAATTTGATGGTTTATGGATGTTAACATCGGATGATGTTAAACAATTAACAGGCAAATCTTTATCGAATTTTTCTTCATCAGTTACTAAAGGTATTGAAGAAAAGTATCAAGAATTAATAATAACTACTGCAATTGTTATTATTATTTTGCAAAATCGATGTTCTTCGAAAAAAATCCTTTGGCAAACTTTAGTTACGAAAGCCAATAAACGTTTAGAAGAATTATTAAATGGTGATGAAAATAAATTGAAACAATTAATTAAAGATTGTGAAAATTTCTAATTTAATCATGAATTTTTTTTCTTTTTATATTATTTTAAAAATAAAACAAGTAACGCTCAGCTCTTTCTCGTATTTCAAAATTAGCAATATACGATCTTGTGACGATACATGAGAGTGTTAGTGTATGTTCTTTCAGCATGATGGTACGGTGTATACGGTACCTAGAGGATGTACTGATTTCAGGGTACTGTGTACTGAAAAATTTTCAGCAGGGTACTCGACATGGGTACTTGAAATAAATTCGTTAAACGTACTGATGAGGTACTAAAATCAAGTACTTCAAACCGTAAATGTATTAAGAGAAGTCTCACAGGGTACTTGAAATCACTTGCGATTATCTATTCACCGTTTTGTTTTACGTATACAGCTACATATAAACAACTCTGTAGAATGAAAGAAATTAAAGTTTTTTCCTTGCTTATTTCACAATATTAACTGGTCAAGAACATGCCAATCTCAATTTTGAATTGAGAAAGGACCGCCTCGAAGTGGTCAGCTAAAGATGCAACGGGTTACTAAACCTGTTTTAATTTTCAGAACTGAAAAACTGGTAACAGGGTACTTAAAATACTGTATAGTAGTACTGAATTCAGTATTTACTGAGTCATTTCTAGCGACAAATTACTAAATATTTCCCAGGCAAGTACCTGTCAAAGTACCCGAAAGTACTTACAAGTATTCAAGTACTTTAAAGTACATCGGACATACCGGTAGCAGGGTACTTTTTCAGGTACCTTGACTTCAGTACATTCTCTAGGGTGCCTTTCTCTTTATTCAACACAGTTTATATAGGGATGGTTACACATGAGAGAACAGAGGGTCAGTGCCCGGTGATTATATACCCAGGACGAAAAATCCAACTGTCGGATTCACCATGGAAAATTGTCGGATTTTATTGTATCTGATGGGAATTCGATTGTTTTTGTCAGAATCCTTGGTACAGGAATCCAATCGGAAGTTATAGGTGCCGGGAAAATATTGGATTAGTTGTAGTTCCTATCGGATCTGGAGTATTCGAACATTTTCCGATGTCCCACAACTTCCGATTGGATTCCTGTACCAAGGATTTCGTCGGATTTTGTTAGGATCCGATAAGATCTTGTGAGGCATGTTCGCCCTGGGTAGGGTCATCATATATAACGGTCGATTACCGTTACAGATCTGAGAAACGAATAATCAAATATCAGAAATAGTAATTCAATCTGGTTTTATCACAGTATTGTTCGTATTCGATGTTTTTATTTCATAATCAAAATGAGACAAGTGCAAGATTTTTTTATATACTTATGGAGATATGATGAGTCAGGATGAATAAAATGTTTGATAACTAAGAATGAGTGTGTGATTTGAGATCAAGCTCGAATGATATAATGTATTGTTTGGTAAGGAGGCATCATATCTATTGCTTCATTTGATCCATTAAAACCTGTTATACCTTGTATATCATGTGTATGAGATCCACTTGATTCTATTGTGATTCCGGTAAAGCCAGATGAAATCGTATGGGAATGAGAGCTAGACTGTGCAACGATATAGTTGCTTCCAGAGGCAACAGCATAAGCACCGGCACCCGCCGATGAAGAACTTGTGGATCCTCCATGATTATGTCCAGGATCAGTAATACCATGTATATGTGCACCATCGGTCAGTATTTGTAATGTACCTGTATCATGAGCATGAGCCGGCATTTCAGCTACAGTTATAACATGTGATGAATGTCCACCAGTAGTGAACTGCTTAGTATCAGTTTGATTACTACCTAATGGAAATCGAGCACGAAAATCCGGTAGATTGAATGTATCATAGCCATTGCCAGCTCCATAGGCAATACCAATTACTTGAAACAAATCTTCATAGTCTGTGCGAGATACCTCTGATCAATTACATAATAACCAACGATACTTTGCACTGTTCAACGATGACAGATTGCCACTGTACAGAACTATTGTACCAACTGGTATTTCTAAAATAGGTTACAGATTATATTGCTAACAAAGTTCGGTTTTCTTTTTTACCTTGAGGGTTTTGAAGTAATAGATAGATCGATATAACTGCACCAGTTAAAGACAAAGCAGTCAAGAGCATGGGACTTAAAATTATCCAAATGTTTATATTAGATGATCCATTGCCAGAAATCTTCGAGACTTTATTAACGGAACTTTTACAAACAGAAAACGAAGATTTTTCAGATACAATGCAATCGAAATTTGTTTTACCTTGGTAGATCGGATGTTTTCGTTTTGCTTAGTTTTGGATAATAGTCTTCATCATTCCTAGGTAATATCTGATAAGAAGAGCAAAATATTTACTAACAAATAATCGTTAAACTGGTTACTTGATCTACTCGTTGAGCAGAATCTATTCTATAAACACGAGTAAAACCAACTGGTGTACTTCGAAATCGACTCATTTCGAGAATTCTCGAGATAAAATGAAAATGAATTAACAGAGCCTATATTACGTAAGTAAAGTTAGCACCAGATTCGAGTTATTTCAATCCAGATTCGTTCCAAAACTTGTGCTATTTGTCTAACCACTTGTGCTGGATGTAGAATTTAATTCTGAATCGTTTGGTCACACTTTCAGGATAGCTCATCGGCCAAAAAATGGCACTTCACCCCCAAAAACCGTCTCCAAGACCCCATTTTGACCATATTCAGTGGATGGATTCGCCATAATACTTGTGCTGATTGTCTAACCAGTTGTGCTGGATGTAGAATTTAATTCTGAATCCATTGGTCACACTTTCAGAGTGGGTCATCAGCCAAAAAATGGCACTTCACCCCCAAAAACCGTCTCCAAGACCCCATTGGGACCATATTCTGTGGATGGATTCGGCATAGTACTTGCGCTGATTGTCTAACCAGTTGTGCTGGATGTAGAATTTAATTCTGAATCCATTGGTCACACTTTCAGAGTCGGTCATCAGCCAAAAAATGGCACTTGCACCCCAAAAACCGTCTCCAAGACCCCATTGGGACCATATTCTGTGGATGGATTCGGCATAGTACTTGTGCTACTTGTCTAACCAGTTGTGCTGGATGTAGAATTTAATTCTGAATCCATTGGTCACACTTTCAGAGTCGGTCATCAGCCAAAAAATGGCACTTGCACCCCAAAAACCGTCTCCAAGACCCAATTTTGACCATATTCTGTCGATGGATTCGGCATAGTACTTGCGCTGATTGTCTAACCACTTGTGCTGGATGTAGAATTTAATTCTGAATCGAATGGTGACACTTTCAGGGTGGGTCATCAGCCAAAAAATGGCACTTCACCCCCAAAAACCGTCTCCAAGACCCCATTGGGACCATATTCAGTGGATGGATTCGGCATAGTACTTGCGCTGATTGTCTAACCACTTGTGCTGGATGTAGAATTTAATTCCGAATCCATTGGTCACACTTTCAGAGTCGGTCATCAGCCAAAAAATGGCACTTGAACCCCAAAAACCGTCTCCAAGACCCAATTTTGACCATATTCTGTCGATGGATTCGGCATAGTACTTGCGCTGATTGTCTAACCACTTGTGCTGGATGTAGAATTTAATTCCGAATCCATTGGTCACACTTTCAGAGTCGGTCATCAGCCAAAAAATGGCACTTCACCCCCAAAAACCGTCTCCAAGACCCCATTGGGACCATATTCAGTGGATGGATTCGGCATAGTACTTGCGCTGATTGTCTAACCACTTGTGCTGGATGTAGAATTTAAT
>Ga0209914_1002403_pt1 | contig 15618 bp, 21 predicted proteins | sample ThiBiot_500_plan_FD_183949 | JGI IMG/M metagenome (GOLD analysis project Ga0209914, IMG submission 183949) | Wastewater bioreactor microbial communities from Cape Town, South Africa - Thiocy_cont_500_plan (SPAdes) | ecosystem: Engineered > Bioreactor > Thiocyanate-remediating > Anaerobic-Aerobic...
CCCCGAGTAATAACGCTAGTCCCGCTTCTGTGCATACCGAGGACAACAACGATGGATTTCCCTTTCCTTCTCTCAGCCGCACTATCAACTTCGGGGGCGAAACGTTTGATTCCTACAGGAATATTTCCCACGGTTGATTCCCTTATAGTGTGAAATCGAATATTTTTAAGATGAGAACTTATGGCTATTCCCTGTGACCAATAATCTTTATTAGCTAGCTGCTCGACCTCTGAATAGTGGGTTTGCCCGATATCGTCAGTCGAGGTATCGAAACACAAGCACATGTATGGCCTGAAACAAGGATAAATTCATGCCATGTCAAGTTGGATGATGAAAGCGTAAATTTATGTAAAGAAATCCGGGTTTGTGTATTTATTTACCGGGGTTCGGTAAATCTGACCTGCCTTCGTTCTGAAATAGTGGTCGGCAGGAATATCCTGGCTCTCCTGTGATAAGTGAGTAGCGGAAGTGTTGGGAATAACATCGAACCTGCAGCGTAACGACCGCACAGACAGCAAGTGAAGTCCTGTCCTTTTTCCATGGAGCGGAAACGTGAATGGCGAAAGATCATCGGTTTTCAGCAATAGATGAGAATTAATAGAATCTGACCCTATTGATTTCCCGGAGACGGGATTCAGGCGGAATATGTGCCTTGCGCCAACCTCGGTGGGAAGGGCGGCCTCAAAATGGAGAACTATGCGAGATGACCGAAGCGAAAAGTAACCGATTTACGAAATGAGGTTCCCCCGAAAAATCGTCTTCCAAGGGTGATGTAGAATCGAAGGTCACATTGGAGAGGAAAGATGAAGAAGATACCGAAGCAGGAATATACAGCCGAGTTCAAGGAATTAGCGATTAAGCGTATCAAGGAAGGGCTGATCGCGGGTGCGGCAAGCAAGGAACTGGGGGTCAGCGACCAGACTCTGCGGAACCGGGTCAAGGCTGCGGCGGCGGGTAAGCTCAATGGTGTTGGAGCCAAGGTGGTCACGCCGGAGCAGGTGGACGAGCGGCGACATTTTCACCGTCGAAACCGGCTTTCAATCAGTGCATATATTCTGGAACCGTTAATACTAAATCGCTAGCGCGTTCATTCCGGGCCGCGCTGGTGAGGCTGCGGGCAACCCCGGTTTTGCTCTTGGCGCTGTGCTTCAAACTGTTTAAGGCGCTGATCCTGTACCTCATGGGCAGTTTCAATGCCTGCATACTCGCTTAGCGCATAACTGCCGAAGCCCTCATAATCATGAATGGCATATTCTTCCGCAAAGCCCTCTGGGCTGGCGGTCAGCATGGCTTTGATCTGCTCCCGGATATTATTGATATCGTCACAGGCATTGATCCATATGCTGTGCAGCCTCCCGTTATTGCATGCAGCCAAATCTGCAACATAGATTCTGATTTCATCACTCATGGTTTTGTCTCGCTTTAAAGGGTTAAAGAAAACAACCCCCGCTGAGGTTGAAAACCCCGGAGAAAAGCGAGTGGAACGAGCGAAAGTTCTGGTGGAGACAAGTCAGGGGGAACCACCCGGTCTGCACAAACGCCGTAACACGGCGTGCGGAAGATCGGGGGATGACTTGGTGGAAGCAGGTCCTGTGTTAAATTAATTTATTCCCAGCGGGGAAAGTAAAATTAAGGGTGAACCGGAAACCGGTTCACGACATGAGGGGCGTTACGGGGTATCCCCGTTAATGGGGGTGCCGGAAAACGCAGCTAGGCTGCGGTTGTAGCAGGGGGAAGGTTTTCCCCCTTTAAAAACACGAGAATTGCAGAAAGAAAATAGTGGCCGGTTAAGAATAAACACCGATATCAAATATGCACTTCTTCCTGTGGCTTCCATGGGTTGATTTTCTGGATTGTTTTACCCAGCTCGGTTCTTGCCCTATCAAGCTCATAGGTCTTTTGCAGGTTCAACCACAGCTCCGGGCCGGTGCCGAAGAACCGTCCCAGCCGTAACGCAGTATCCGCTGTCAAGTCGCGTTTGCCACGAATAAGCTGGGAGATACGATTTGCAGGCACATCGATCTGCCGCGCAAGCTCTGTGCGCGTCATACCGATTTCTTCCAGTTCATCAGCAAGAAATTCGCCGGGGTGAATAGCTTCTCTCGTCATGTTCCGTTACCTTTCTCTATATCTATTCAGTGATAATCCACGATTTCCACATCGTTGGCACCTTCGTTCCACGTAAAACATACGCGCCATTGCTGATTGACACGGACGCTGTATTGTCCTGCCCTGTCACTCGACAAACGCTCAAGGCGATTGCTGGGTAAGGCAGCGAGCGCTTCAAGCGTCTCGGCAGCATCCAGTATTCTAAGGCGCTTTTCCGCTTGACGTTTAAAGCCGGAAAATGCGGCAACATGCTCGCCTTCAAAGAGATGCCCAGTTTTCCGGCATTTAAAGCTCTTTATCATTCTTAACCTTATCATATATTGACGTTATACGTCAATCGTCAACATAGTAAGAATGCCGTTAGTAAGTCTCCTCCGGAAGTAGTGTTAAGACGGCTGGGCGCAAAACGTCCGAGTTCACGGTCGTTCGATTCGCAACCCTGACCTCCGAACGTGCTGATTGCTAACCAATGCCCCTGCGGCCTATCGACGAAATGATCTTCTGATTGATTCTCATTCTGGTTGCCATCTGAGCCTCGCTGAGATTCCGCTTCCGCATGGTGCTTTGCTGAAAGCAGTACTCTCAGTCGTTGATGATGTCTTGATCGTAAAAAAAGGCTGTCGCGTCGGCTCCGACGCTCGCTTGGATGTCTTTTCGGATGCGTTTAAGGGATGCGAATATCAGGTCTGATCTGAAGCCAAGAAAACGCTTCACGCAGACGCTCCCGACATCAACGGTTACGCCGGATGCTGCAAAGTTCAATAATGGGAAAGTGAGAACAGAGACACCTTTCGGGCTCGTCCGCCTCCGAGATTGCGACTAGCCGCCACTCTTTCTTGGCGAGCTCCCAATCGGTAGCTCTGCTGCGAGCCAATATCTCGCGCTTCAATTCCTCAAAATTGTAGTCATCCCCCATGAAATTCTCCCACTGGCTAAGCTTATCACGGCAACATCCAAGATCCATGGGCCAGTTCTAATCGATTTTCCTGACCGACAATACCCAGTGGAAGTAAAACCAAACCAACTGGCTTGGAAATCACCTTTAGGCTATCTCTCGGCATATTCTCAAGGTGACGGCGGAAAATCTGCCAAACGTCTTTCGGAGTTCCTATCTCAAGACAATAACTTAGGGCGGCACTTCGAAACAACATATGCATCCCTAGAAAAAAAGAATGACGAGATTGTAGCTATCGGTCTTGATCAGCGAGAAGGTAAGTCTCTCCTTCAAAATCTCGTCCGGGTCGATTTTGTAGACGCACAACGTAATGTCAATGATGACGAAGGAAGCAGGAGCAATCGCCTTTCGAACGCCTTTGCGAGTTTTTACCGAAAAAATCTGGAGCAGACGGACACGGCAGCCGAGGCGCAACATGCTTCCCAGCACCATGGGTTGACGCCCACGCCGTCCGCTCCTCGGATAATAAGGTTCAATACGGGAAAGCAGCCCTGCTGCACACACTTGAACCGTCTGCGCCTTTATTCAAAACCGCGACCAGAATGTTCGAGATATGGTGGAATTACCGGCAGGCGCAGATCGCGCAGCGCGGAAAAGTGCTTGAGAATGAAGTACGCAAGCTGGGCGATAAGATCGAACAGTTGATGGACAGGCTGGTCGAGACGGACAGCGATTCGATGGTCAAGGCGTATGAAACCCGGATCAAGAAATTCGAAACCGACAGGGCTGTTCTGGTCGAAAAATCCGGGCAACTCTTGCGCCCCATGCGCTCGTTCGACGCGGCACTTAGAACCGCTCTGGACTTCATCTCAAACCCGCATAAACTCCGGAGTTCCGGGCGATTGTGCGACCGCCGTGCCGTGCTTAAACTCGCATTTCCGGGTGGATTTCAATATCACCGAAATACGGGACTTAGAACCGCTGAAACCCCGTTACCGTTCAGGATGTTAAGCGCACTTCCGGGTAAGGGAATTCAGGTGGCGGAGAGAGAGGGATTCGAACCCTCGGTACGGTTGAAGCCGTACGCACGCTTTCCAGGCGTGTACCTTAAACCACTCGGCCATCTCTCCGATGGGGTTTTGCGCGGTGGGGCAGCAGGGGCGCAAGGATAAACCAGAACAAGGTTTCCGGCAACTTTTCCGTCAGTATAATAGGACGTCTTCTCCCGGTGTTTTTGCTTCGCGGATTACCGCGACATCGTAAAACCAGTAAAAGGAAATCCGTTTTATGCAGATCAAATCCCGCATACGCACCATAGCGCATTACCCGCACGAGGGCATTATGTTCCGCGATATCACCACCTTGCTGAAGGATGCCGTCGGATTGCGCGCCACGGTGCAGGAGATTGCCCATCGCCATAAAGGCGGGCGCATCGATAAGGTGGCCGGGATCGAGTCACGCGGTTTCATCATCGGTGCGCCAGTAGCTTATGAGCTGGGGATCGGATTCGTGCCCATACGGAAAAAAGGCAAATTGCCCGCCAAGACGCTGGGGCGCGATTACCAATTGGAATATGGCACCGATCGCATCGAAATTCACGTGGACGCGATCCAGGAAGGCGACCGGATACTGCTAGTGGATGATCTCATCGCCACCGGAGGCACGGCGGAGGCGGCAGGGGCGCTGATACGCGATATGGGTGCCGAGGTGGTGGAGTGCTGTTTCGTGATCGACCTGCCGGATATTGGTGGCAAGTCGCGGCTGGAAAGCCGGGGCTTCAAGGTATTCGCGCTATGCGAATTCGAGGGCGATTGAATTCGCGGAGCATGTAAAAGGGTAAAAGGATACAAGGGTAAAAGGGTGTAGGGCGGTGCAATGCGCTGCGCTTATTGCACCCTACGTTTAACTACGTTTGGCTGACACCAGGATTAATGTAATATCTGGCAACACGTAGAAGGGCCGTGGATCAGCATGCCGCATCACCCTCCATGTTATTGCCTATTCTAGAAACGAAGGTTGTACTGGACGTAGAACAGGTCCGGCGCGACGCCGGGCGCCCTTGCCTTCAGAAAATCACCCGCAAACAGTTTCGAATATCCGACCAGGATATTGTTCTGCCGGTTGATGTTGATGTTCAGCCGGACATCGATTTCGTCACCGACATAGCTTCCCGACTGGCCGGTCGCATCGCGCAGCGTGGCGTTGCCCGCGGCGTTGTACAGGAAGTCGCGGTTGTTGGCCAGGTAGAACCGGTGATACTGGGTGGTGAACGTCGCCCACGGTAATGGATGCAGGTTGAGTTGCGCGTTGAAGTCGTGGATGTTCTGGCGGCCTACCCGGTCGGCCCAGCCCAGGTAATAGTTGCCAAAAGGAAAGAGCTGGTTGAAAGTGTTGTACCTGCCGTCGCCCGGGTTCTTGTCGCCGGAGGCAAAGTCATAGCGGAGCCAGAACTGGGGATTCATGGGCGCGCCTTTGAAGTGGTAGCCGGCGCCCGATGCCACTGCGAAAGCGGAGACATCCATATTGGAAAATTGGCCGAATTGGTACATGCCTTCCAGTTCGTACAGGAACTGGTTGTAGTCGCCCGCCAGCCGGCCTCCCAGCGTCTGGGTATTGGAGACACCGCGCATTCCGGTTCTGCGGAAGGCGAGTTCCTGGTTATCGTCCAGCAGGCTCAGGAAATAGAGGTCGACCAGCTGCCCTTTCATGGGCCGGTAGGTTCCCCACAAGCCGAAGAACTCCCGTTTCGTGTCCCAGTTGTCGAATTGATTGGCCTCCGTGGTCATCGGCCGAACCCAGAATGCATCGAGGTCGAGCTCTGGCGTGCGCCAGAAGGCTTTGGCGCCCTGGAAGGTGCGGCGGGTGTTTACCCAGTCCAGGGTGGAAATGAGCCGCTGCGAGCCATAGAGCAATTCCTGGCGTCCGAAGCGGACATAAGCGGGGCCGTTCTTGATATTCGCGATCTTGACGTCCGCGAACAGGTTCAGCATGTCGGTGTGATTCACATCCGTGGGCAAAGGCGCCAAGGCTTGGCCGAAGGTTCGCGCATCCAGGAATTCCGCGAATAGACGGACCCGATCCCGGTACCATAAATCCGCGTGAAAACGGCTGCGTATCATATGGTAACTGTCGTCTGCGCGGGTCAGCCGCAGGTCGGTTTCGCGCATGTACCGGTACCAGAAGCTGCCGCCGAGAGACAGGAGGAAATCATCGCCCAGGCGGATGCGCTTGATGGGATCGAACAGGTCCGGCTCATACCCCGGTTTTTCCATGTAGCGGAAATCCATGTCGTAAGCCGGGGTGGTCATGAGGGCGTACGGCGCGTAGGGCGAAACAGGCGGCGCTTCCCGTTTTTTTCCGGTGAGCTGATCCATGAGCGTGTAATAGCCGGGCCCGGAGGGTGCGATGGTGAACAGTCCCGGGCGCGGCGGCGCTGTTACGGGCGGCTGTTTCGACCAATCGAAAGCGCCCGAAGCCGGCTGCTTGCTTGCCGTTTCCGTCGTTCCGACTGCCTTCGGCTGGGCGGTGGGAGCCGCAGCGGTATTTCCCGCGGGAGGAGCTTCCGCAGCGAAGCCATCGAACGCGAGGACAACCAGTGTTCCCGCGCCCAGGCAGAAACTGAAAACCGATTTCATCGATTTCGCCCATTTCGCCGACGGAAAGGTTATTGTTGTTGGGCCGCTATTGCTGGAGAGTTGGCGGTAATCCCGATCCTGCGGGTTCATGGTTGAAGCTCCTTCCTGTGGTTTCCGTAAAAAAATGCGGGCAACTATAACAGAATCAGGGTTATTTTTAAATGATGATAATCAATGATATTGCCCGAATTCCCGTGTCACGCGGAAGCCCCCCGGCTGGCTTCGATACGTGCCATACACCCTCAGCGGTAAAACTTCCCCTCTCTTTCCGGTTGATAAATTATTTCCACTATTCGCACCTTGATGGTGCCGCCCCCCGGGCTCGGCCATTCGATTTCATCACCGGTGGAAAGGCCGAGCAGGGCGCTGCCCACTGGTGCAAGAATGGAAATTTTCCCCCCCGTATCATCGACATCTCTGGGATAAACCAGGGTCAGGCAATAGTCCTCTCCTGAAGAGTCGATGCGAAAGCGGACGGTTGAATTCATGGTGACCACCGAAGGCGGTATCTGGTCCGGTTCCACAATTTCTGCCCGTTCCAGTTCTGCAAGCAGCGCTTGCCGGCCGGGAAAAGCGTTCGCGGGCAATGCTTCCAGAAGCGTTTCGAGCCGCTCGAGATCCTGGGAAGTCAATATGATTTTTGGTCTGTTGTTCATCGTCTGCTCCGTTTAATGTGAATCGATCGAGAATTCCAATGGTCCGCTCGCATTTCCGTCTCTTTTGCCTTCTTTTGCCTGGAACCAGGCGAAAGAAGGGGGTTCGGACTACCCAGGGGGCGTTCCGCTTCTAGCTTCTAATCCGCTGAAATGGGTTTTCTCTCGGCTGGACAATATCGTCCAGAACCGCCGAACGTAGCCGGTGTGGGATAGCTGCACCCGCAGGCGCTAAGGAGGAGACGCTATTTTACATCAACGGAGCCAAAGAGGCACGGGACACGGCCCAATGTCGCTCGCATAAACACCGGATTTTGTCGCACTCAGTCGGGCTTTCGCCGTGGGCGGGGGCAACGGCGAAGCGCTACCTGGCGCGACGGGGCGCAGATGTCATTCCGTATGCGTCCGATGTGCATGCACGCCATACATAATTGATCGTTTTTTTGCTGAAAATAGCTTTCTTTCTGTAGTCTACCACACAGACTTTCCCCTCAAATCCAGTCCAGGATGCAAGCTGGCTTTTGCTCTCGTGGCTGAAAGCCGCATTCGCCAAGTCAACCCAACCCTGAAGGAGCAACCCATGTCCCACACTACCGATCACAATATGCAATCTTGCGTTGATGCGTGTAATCGATGTCATCAAACGTGCCTCCACGAGGCGATGAACCACTGCCTGGAGTCGGGCGGCAGCCATGTTGCGCCCGATCATTTCCGGCTGATGATGAGCTGCGCCGAGATTTGCCAGACCTCGGCCAATCTCATGCTGAGCGCTTCGGCTTTCAGCGACCAGTTCTGCAGGGTTTGCGCGGAAGTCTGTGACGCCTGTGCCAGAAGTTGCGAACAGATAGGCATGGATGACTGTGCCAGGGTCTGCCGTGAATGTGCCGAGAGCTGCCGCCGGATGGCGGGTTTCAGCTCCCGCTGAGCTGCTGGCACACAGGGCGATTTGCCGCAGACGATCTGCAGCGGGTCCTGATTATGTCGGGAACCGCAATGTTCCGGCAAATGAGCGAGGTTCGGTGCTCGCTCTTCTATTGAACTTCATAGAGATGGCATTGGACATTGCGGTTGAGTACACCTCAAGCAAGAGGAGGGAAATCGTTCGTGGCCAAAAGCGGTTGGACCGCGTTGACCCGCCCCGATGTTAGGCGTAGAGTCGAAATACAGAACCAGCCTGGACAGGACGCCTGCAGGCGGGGAACTCTCATTCTCATGGAGGGTGCACACATGACTACAATGCAATCGCCGACTATTTCAAATCCTGCGGTGCTGGTTCCGGTGAATCCGGAAATCGAAAGGTACATGCTCAGTCTGGTTGGCCGGACCGACCATCCCGTGCTGGCAGATATGGAAAAAGTCGCAAAACAGAATAATTTTCCAATAGTCGGCCGCTTGGTGGGAGTTTTTCTGGAGACGCTGGCCAGATCAATCGATGCGCGCCGCATTTTTGAATTCGGCAGTGGATATGGTTATTCCGCCTACTGGTTTGCCAAAGCGACGGGGAAGGGCGGACGAGTAATCTGCACGGATGGAGATCCGCACAACAGGGAAAAGGCGGAGCAATATCTGAAAGCCGCCGATTTATGGGAGCGAGTCGATTTCCATGTGGGCATAGCACAGGACACATTCGCAAAAACCGAAGGCATGTTCGATATCTGCTACAACGACGCGGACAAGGGAGATTATCCGGATATATGGAAGCTGGCCCGGAAGCGTATCCGCCCGGGCGGTTTTTACATTGCCGACAATGTGCTTTGGCATGGCCGCGTGGCTGTCGAGCGCTATGTCGACATCGTCCCCGGCTGGACAGAGGCTATTCTGGAGCACAACCAGATGATTTTCAAAGATCCCGAGTTCGACGCCTTTATCAACCCGACTCGCGACGGCGTGGTCGTGGCACGTAAGAAAAATACGTGATCTCGTTCCTTCTACAGGAATGCTGCGGGGCATCATGGCGGGTGCGATTCCTGTGGGCAGGCATCCAGCCAGGGGTTATCCGTCGTAACATTCATCCTTGCCAGTGTGAACTCTGCCAAGATCGAGTAACTTGCCAGTAGCAGTTTTCCTTATTTCAAAAAATTCCCTTGCTTGGTGTAGGGTTTCCCCTACATACGTAACGGCCCAAATAAGCTAGAATAAAATTAGCTTATCCGGTTGGCCTGTCCTGCCGTGAAAACGAAAATACGAAAATTGTGGGTTGTTTTCTCCATTTCAGGTCTAACGGCTTCATGCGCACAAATGGATTCCCACGAAGCCATTCAGGATCCGTCCATCCGCATGGCTGTGGAAAATGCCGTAACCCAATGCGATCATTATGTTCTGGCGGAGCATTTTGAAGATGCTGCCCGGAAAATGCTGGTAAAGGTAGAGGAAAAAAAGGCGTTACTGGAACAGTATGAGAAGATCCGTCTGTATGGCTGGCAATCCCATAATTTGAAGTCGCGCACCTCGGTTTTGATACGCAAATATGAGCAGGCTGCCCAATCGAATATGAGACATGCCTCATCTCAACGTCAAAAGGCGCACGAATTTGAAGGCCAATACCTCAGGCACGATAGTTTATGAAGCGGTTTGACCTTTTGATCCGTTCCCGCATCTCCGCTTATACCCTGCCTCATCACTGAGTATTTTCGGCGTCAACTCTTCAAAGATCAAAGATGTTCTGGGAAGGTATCTCCCAGCCGCCCTAACACCTGAAATGTCAATTTTGCATCAATAAAATGTGAAGAAAACTTGACAAAATACCCTTAAGTAAGTATTATATGTTTAAAGTTTAAATCCGTCGATTCGATTGACAGAAAAGATGTTCATACAAAAATTAATACGCACTTTTACGGTTCTAGCGCTCTTCGGGGCACTGGCTGGGTGCGCGCCCATGGGCGTGAATATTGCTGAAGAGGATGCGGCTACCCAATTGGCTATTCAAAATGCCGTAACCCCAAGTGATCATTACGCATTGGCGAAGCATTTCGAGGATGCTGCAAGAGAAATGCAGGTAAAAGCAGAGGAAAAAAAGGCTCTGCTGGAGCAGTACGAGAAGATGCATCTGTATGGTTGGCAATCGCATAATCTGAAGTCCCGCACCATGGCTTTGATACGCAAATATGAGCAGGCTGCGCAATCAAATGGCAGGGAAGCCGCTTCACATCTTCAGATGGCGCGTAAACTTAAGCGTAATGATGCTGAATACAAGGCGGCTTTAACCTTTTGAAAGATTGCGTTCCCGGATGGACTGATTGGGACTGGCTTGCCAGATCATCCGGATTGCCCTGTCCCCACCCGGACTGGAGTAAATTTTTCATAAGGGAAATGTGAAGAAAGCTTGACAAAGTATTCTTGAATGTGTATCGTGTTTTTCGCTGGGCCTCGATCGTCTGCCCCAGCAAGAGGACTCTGCCCACCCGTCCAGCAACAAGGTAGCAATGGACTTCTGAACACCTGTCCAGTTAGTAGTAAAGGACTCTGCCCACCTCGTCCAGCAACAAGGTAGCAATGGACTTCTGACCACCCGTCCAGTTAGCAGTAAAGGACTCTGCCCATCTGTCCAGCAGCAAGATAGCAATGGACTCTGAACACTCGTCCAGGTAGCAGTTAAGGACTCTGACCACCCGTCCAGCAGCGGTAATTATTATTCAATGGATAGGAGATCAAAATGGTAATGTCATTCGGCGCAACTGGGGACCAGTTATCTGGCGGGAAATGTAAACAGATACCAGGAGGTTTTTTTGCACTACTGTTCCTGGTTGGGTCATTAGGCGCATGCGCGCCCATGAGTAAAAACATAGTTAAAGAAGATGTCGTCAGCCATGCGGCCATTCAGGATATTGCTACGCCAGGCGGGCATTATGCTTTGGCGAAGCGTTCTGAAGATGCCGCGAAGGAAATGCGCGAAAAGGCAGAGGAACAGAAAGCGTTGCTTCAGCAGTATGAGAACGGGAACATGTATGGCTGGCAATCTCATGGCTTGAAATCGAATGCCCTGGCTTTGATACGGAAATATGAGCAAGCGGCGCAATCAAAAATGCGAGAAGCAGCTTCTCATCGGCAAATGGCCCAGAAGCTCGAAGAAAATTATGTTGGACACAATAGTCTACGGCGCGGCTCGGCCTTTTTAGAAAAGCGAGGCATTGATAACAAGACTATTCAGTGATAACGGGGCTGATGAAAGCGTGCCCTCCGGAGGGGGTGTAGAACTGCCCAACGTCTTACACTTCCCTCCCTTTTTTCTCCTCTTCAGCCGCCTGTTTATTTCACTCTATTACCAGTATGTGGAATTCTATGACAGCCAATTATAAATGCGGTTTCTGTTTTCTTCTGAGCTTGTTTTTTACCGGGTTATTGACGGCTTGCGCCAATACGGACATCCGTGAGGGCGACCGCTCTGAAACCGTTATTCAAGCCGAGCGGGATACGAGAACTTCCGAGGAGCACATCGCATTGGCAAAACATTTTGAAGAGTCAGCCAAAGAATTGCAATCGAAAGCAAACGAACAAAAAAAATTACTGCTCCGCTACAAGAGCAAACATTATCTTTATGATCGCGTGCCTCATGATCTCGAAGCACATACTCAGGCATTGATATTGAAATATGAGCAGGCTGCAAAAACATGTATGGCAGTAGCAGCTTCTCATAGAAAAATGGCATCGGAAGCCGGCGAGCTGAAATAGCAACCCGGCATTACCCGATTTGCTTATTTTTCCAAATCATATTCGGCAGCTTGAGTTGGGATTGATTCCATGGGTTCACGCATATCCAATGCATGAACCCGGCATCTCCATCTTTTTACTTCATTCGCTGATTCACCAAACTTTTCGATTCTTCCTGAAACGATCCAAGGGAGAGCCGCCGGGTTGCAATAAATTTGTAAGATTCTGCTTGACATTTTAGGAATATCCGTTATGCTTCCTCTTAATACCACTGTTATCTGTAATGTTTTTGCAGTTGAAGCGCGAGGACTTCACCTACAGTAACTTCATGTGGCCTTGGCTTAAGGTTTCGCCAGCGGGAGAGCTTGCAGTAAAAGGAATTTTGATTTTTGGTTTTAAAGTCTTAGAATGTCGAAAGAGTTGTAGAATCAAATAAACTGAACGTGCATCAATTAGAAGGACTCTGACCATCCGTCCAGCAACAAGGCAGCAGTGGACTCTGAACATCCGTCCAATTTAGCAGTTAAAGGGACTCTGACCATCCGTCCAGCAGCAAGGCAGCAGTGGACTCTGAACATTCGTCCAATTTAGCAGTTAAAAGGACTCTGACCATCCGTCCAGCAGCAAGGCAGCAGTGGACTCTGAACATCCGTCCAATTAGCAGTTAAAAGGACTCTGACCATCCGTCCAGCAGCAAGGCAGCAGTGGACTCTGAACATCCGTCCAATTTAGCAGTTAAAGGGACTCTGACCATCCGTCCAGCAGCAAGGCAGCAGTGGACTCTGAACATTCGTCCAATTTAGCAGTTAAAAGGACTCTGACCATCCGTCCAGCAGCAGGCAGCAGTGGACTCTGAACATTCGTCCAATTTAGCAGTTAAAAGGACTCTGACCATCCGTCCAGCAGCAGGCAGCAGTGGACTCTGAACACCTGTCCAGTAGCAGCAGTTATTTTTGTTTGATGGATAGGAGAATTCAAAATGGCAACCTTACTAGCCAAAGCCGAGGATCGGGTAAATAAAAAAATACCGTCGGCAAAAGAGTTTTTTATGGCCTTGTTCCTGCCTGGGTTAATTGCTTCAGGCACGCCGAATGCATACGGAGAAGATACCAATCAATCCAACTCCAGTGAATATCATATTGCCAGGGCAAAGTACTACGAAGAAACGGCTATGAACCTAAGCATAAAGGCGAGGGAGCAAGAGCAGCTTCTCGAGCATTACGAGGAAAAAAGCTATCTCTATGGTAAGCGTGCCCAGGATTTGCAAGCCCATACGTGGGCACTCATGCGAAAGTACCGGCGAGCCAGCATGGAAAACCTGACTAAAGCCGCTGATCATCGACGGATTGGCTCTGACCTCGAAAAAAATAATTATTTTTCATCTCGCCAACAAGAGGATGAACTGATATCGAATTGAGCGGGAAATGGATACCGTAATTATAAGAGTAACAGTTGAAGCAACGAGGTTCCTGCAGGTTGGAGCCCAGGCCGGGATGTAAGAATATGTCATCATAAAAAGGGGCGATCATGAAAACCCTTGGGGATTACGAGAAGTTAGGTTTTGCATTTTTGAAAGGTGATCTGGGTGCTCAGCCCATCAATGACAGCCGCGTGCATGCAGATCAGGCCACCAGGCAGATGCACGTAATCATGAAATTGGCGCGGAGCTTGTTATCCCTGATGGTCTTCAGTTTGCTTTATTCGAACAGCGTCCAGGCCAACAATACTTTTAACTCGAATACTTTTGACCTAAACGGGGCTACTTCTAGTAATACCTTGAACGCCAACAGTTCCACCTCAGATAATTTATTATCCCTCATTAAGAATAGCGGTATCCAAATAGGTGGATGGATGCAACTCGGGGCTACCTATAACCCGGGTAATCCGGGCAACGGATATAACGGCCCTGTTTCCTTTGCTGATCGGTCAAATAGAATGCAACTAAACCAATTCAATATATTTGTTGAACGACCGGTGGTGGCTGAAGGCGATGCATGGGATTTTGGCGGCCGTATCGACTTCATGTTCGGCACGGATGCCATTTATTACCAGGCAGCCGGGATTCCTCCTTTCGATGTAAACAGTGGCGAGCCAAATAATAGAGGCAGTTGGGACCTGAATATTTGCTGCAAGTCGACCCGCACCTACGGCATAGCATTTCCTCAGGCCTATCTCGAATTCTATGTGCCCGTCGGAAATGGCCTCAATGTCAAGGCGGGCCATTTTTTCTCGCCAACCGGCTATGAGATTGGCCCGGCGCCCGATGTTTTCTTCTATTCGCACGCATATTCCTTGGATAACGGCCATCCCTTTACACATATGGGATTATTGCTCGAATATAAGCTCACCAAGAATTGGTCTCTGATTGGCGGGCCGCTCACCGGCAGCGGCACGGGGGGCTGGGACGCCAATTTAACCAGAACTGCATTAACCAACTGGAACGGCATAGGAGGCATTGCATGGGTTGGCGAGGACAAGAGAAACTCATTTAATATATTGAATACGTTTGGCGACGTTTCGGCAACAACCCATGAACCCTGGACCCTGATCAGTTCGGTTTTGCAGTATCGCATTACCGATAAAACTCACTTTGTTGCGCATTACGTTCACGGTTTCGTAGGCGGAGCATTAATGAACGGGGTAAAGAAGGACGTAGAGTGGCAGGGAGTCAATACTCATTTGTATTACGATCTTCTGGAGGATCTTTCCATAGGAATTCGTGGCGAATGGTTCCGCGACAGGGACGGCTTTCGGGTTCTTTCTCCTCTCCGGGTGGCTTTTGCCACTAATAATCAAGGGGTGAGTTTTGCCGGCAACTTTCCCATTACTTCCGCACCCGCGGATTACTATCAAACCACCATAGGACTGAACTGGAAACCGGCGAAAAGATTGAAACTCGATAATTGGAAAGCGGCGCGCAGTTTCAATGTGCGACCCAATATCCGCTACGATAGAGTGGTGGGGCTTGAACAGCCATATCGGCCTTTCGACAACAAAAAGGACCAGTGGCTATTTTCGCTTGATTTCATGGTATCGTTTTGATCACCGAGGGCAGGTTGGGTAGCGAACACTCTCGTCGCCGGGCCGGTGCAAATGACGATCAAATAGGACAAAAACATATTTTGTGTTTCCAGATACGGAATTTTAGATATAGGCGACAGTTATTTCATGGTGGTTGTTTCCAGATTGAACGCATATAACTGTATGGGGAATAATATTTTTTAGAACACTAATTTTTTAGCATATTCTGGAATAGAATCCGGCCGTGCAGCATGAAAATGCATGACGAATCCCTAACTTCCCAATTTATGCTGATGCCTGAAGATGGAAATTTAATGTTGCTTTTTGTTATTAAGTATGTACAATTATTTCCAGTAACAGTGATTTTATTGTGGTTTAAGGATTCGTCATTATTTGGGTTGCTTCAGCAGCAGTGGCATAACAATTTGTAATATGCTGTACCTGGATCAGGCCGGGTCTTGCTTCCGGTCGATCAAGACAGTGCAATTGATGTAAAGAGAAACTAGGGTTCCGGTTTCCTCGATAGGAAACGCCTGGTCCGAGAGTTTCCGGTCTCGTCATGACGAGGCTCCACGGAGGGATAAAAGCCCGGGAGATAATGTAGTAATACATTGCTCTTGGGGTTTTACCCGACGATTAAAGGAGACTTCGTTATGCA
>Ga0209914_1002405_pt1 | contig 15600 bp, 12 predicted proteins | sample ThiBiot_500_plan_FD_183949 | JGI IMG/M metagenome (GOLD analysis project Ga0209914, IMG submission 183949) | Wastewater bioreactor microbial communities from Cape Town, South Africa - Thiocy_cont_500_plan (SPAdes) | ecosystem: Engineered > Bioreactor > Thiocyanate-remediating > Anaerobic-Aerobic...
TGTTGGACCATCACCATTTTCGTACTTTGAAAGTACAACTTTTTGTAGGTCTTTACTTTTCATCCTTTCGTTAGTTTTATCAGTTAACGGTTTTATTGAAAAAGTGTCAATTCTATACAGTTTTATACAGCGCTTCTTTTAAAAAAAAATTACTCCAATCGCATCAAATTTAAAAGAGATATCGCTAGTACACTGAGAGGCTCATTATACCTGGCGCACCCGTTAGATTTTTTTAGAAAGTTCTCGAACATTCTATGGAAATGCAGTATTTCTATGACACTGGTATGGTCTAGAAAACTCGATCCTCACTCCTCTCTGATCTTTTGTTATCTTTAATTTCATGAAACAAAGTGGACAGACAGACACACACTGAACATTATAATATAGATAAATTAAAAGTGATATGTCTCCGATTTGAAAATAACAACTTGAATTACTACTATTGTTTTCGAAAAAAGTTTAGACCTTCCCTATTCTGAACGCGTTCGGTCGGCTATGGGCAAAATCGTTTATGAGGACTTACGTTGTTGTGCATTAAAGGTGAATTGAAAATCAATAATAATGAAATTATAAAGGAATTTCTAGGAGCGAGGGATAGAAGATAAATTATTTTCTAGTTGGCGTAATGAAGATAAAGGATTATCGACTAGATTTTGTAGTAATACTTTGTATATATCTGATGTTTATGCTGACATTTATGAGTAGTAAAAAATAAAATAAACAGCAAGATATTATATTCAGTTAAAGAAAAATACTGATAGCAAAAAAGTTTATACAAGAACTTAAAGTTACATTTCCTTCTTTTTCATCTAATCATTTTTACAAAATTTTGTCACACCAAAAAAGTAGAATCTGGTCTGCGATTGGCTATACATTTGATATGATGAAAGATGTCATAATTAGCTATTTTTGTGCTATTGTCATTCATTTGTTTACTGATGATTTATGTTGATTTGAACATCCTGAAAAAGGGAACACCATTCGGTTTATCAACTAATTACTCAACTGATGGTGATATGCCATTATTTGTTGTATTAGTTGATTTTAATAATGATACTAATTTAGATGCGCAGTGGCTAATGCTATGGACTTCACTATTATTTCGATTTTCCTATGGTTTTAACAACAGATTTTTTCATAAATAACAGAAAATTGGATTTGATAGTGGCTGATGCAAGTGACGGTTCTTGAATTTTCAATACAACAACAATCACTCCTAATAGCCATCAGCATAATTTTCAGGTTTCATTTATCGATAATCCGTTCAAAAATTTAAACAATAATCTCTATCTATCTATATATACGTATCATCATTCGTAGCTGGTGTCTCCGCTTGTTTCCTATAATTTTGTCAAATGTCAAGAAATTAATCAATTTTGATGTCATATCTTTTATTTCACTCTTCAACGATTATTTTTTTAATCTCTCGTTGTTTGAAATAATTCGATCACAAAGTGCAATATGAACGGCAAGCAACTAAAGAAGAAGAAAACCACTCGTATAGCATGTATGAATACATGAACTTCGCGTTACAAATGTAGAGCTGCCTCTATTTTAATTTAATCAAGTACTATGATGGAAAAAGGACATCGTTAAATATTAAACATATAACTCAACTTAATATAGTATAATTCACCATTTGGAAAATTGCAGTTTCTTGGTGAACATTCACTATTATTCTGTTTTGAAACAAGAAACAACTGCTTTGAGACGTATATTTTTTTCTTAATTTTCTCCTTTTAGAATAAATTTTGTTCCAACATGACATCGATGTTCAAGAGTTTATGGAATAAAATTGTTGATTTAAATTTTTTCGAATCAGATCAAATTGATGAAACTTCATTGCGTGACCAACGTTTCTTTACTCGCTTCTACATAATCACTCTTCTACTTAGCGTATCAATTTTACTTATTATTTCATCAGTACGGATTGAAACTCGAACGATTGAAGTAGTAAATCCCTCGTTTTCAACCTATACCAATTTATTAACGTTCAATCAAAGCAATAAATTAAAATGTCCATGTACGGATATATCATCAAAATACGACGATTTCGTTCAAATGACACCTTACTATCATCAAGTATGCTCGAGTGATTTGATTTCATCGGATTGGATAAATGTTTTATTTGATATGATTAAAATATCGACACTAAATTCGCTAGTTTTTGAAAAGACAGCTTATCATGATTTTCAAATATTGAGAAATCTATGTGAATTATCACAGAGTCTTGTTAATGATAGTCTTCTGACACTCTATTCTACACTAGTTATCTCTGAACAATTACTCGATGAACAACTCTTAAATGCTCAAATAGATGCAGCTAAAAATGATTTTCAATTAAATCTTCTTCAATCATTGTATCGACCACTGTCATTTGTTCGTACATTTACTCTCACTAATGGATTGATATCGGCGACTAATACAGCATTTACTCTTTTTCTTATTTACTATAATGAAATGTATCTTTGGAGTGTATATGATCAATGGTATCAACAATCTAATCAAAGTATATGTTCATGTGCGACATCGACTACATGCCATCTATCTGCAGAAGAAGAAGATCGAGAGCAAACGAATGCTCAAGAATACACACAAGCACTTGATGCACAATTTGTAGCTGATTGGTATGTTGGTTGTTGGCCTATTGAATCCGTTCTTCTCTCTTCATTGACAACATTTTATAATCAATCAGCTCTCAATAAAATCACGCATACGACCAACTTTTCAGCTCTTTATCCATCAAAATTGATCTATTTTAATGCAACTGCAACCATTGCTGACTTGATCAACAATCTTTTCATCGAAAAATGGATCATAAATATTTCGTAAGTAGTCTTCCATTTATTCTATCACTGCTAGTTGTGTTCGCTGGTCTTTTCTTCTTAGATATTCATCCTATTACAATCGTTGTCAACCATATTCATGTTTCTATGATATCACACGGCATCAAAATCTTTTAACAATATTTGCTACTCTTGTTGGTTTATCTGGTGGACTTTCGTTTGCACTTCGATTAATTGTGCTATTGATAGTTGAGAAAATATTTCGATTCGTACGCCAACGACGAGCCAGACGTACTATAGAAACGAATCATGGTAGGTAGTGCGCGTCTGTTCATGTTTCTTCGTATACGATTGACTTTTTTTTACTTTGTATAATCTGTTTAGTTATAGATGGCAGGTCATTACGACAGCAGAAGAAGTTAACAATATATGCTATTATTCTGGAATTCAATCTTTTCAAAACGGCTAAAAATAGGGAACCACGAGATTTAAAACTGCAACGATGGTCAACTCGTTTGTTCATTGTATCTTTATGTGCTGTTGTCTTTATTCTTACTGCATACAATGGAATTTCTCAACGAACAGAAACTATCACGGTCAATAGTCCATCACTGGAAATTGTAGAAGAATGGCAAAATAATCCGCTTGTTGCTTTGTCTTTGCAATGCCCATGTCAACAGATTTCGTCTACTTATCAAAATTTCATTACTCTTACACCTTCATATCATCAACTATGTTCAAGTGTTTACGTAACATCGCAGTGGATCGATGGTATGAAAGTGACTGCCAATGCAATCGTCGCAGATTTTTTGTACTATGCAGATTTTCGTGCTTATTTTCAATTTTTTAATATGTTACAGTCAGTATGTACACTGGCCACCAGTACTCTTTCTAATGCACTTAATGATTTTGGTAATTTGCGATTGATTACAGCTAGTTTTCTCACTCGTCAAGCATTTGAAAATCAAATGAACTCGTCTGCTGCATTTCTTAAGGAATCCACAATTAATGATCTATTAAGTTTAATGCATTTACTCTCAAATACAACGCAAGTCAATCAATATCTATCTGGAAATATTGGTAATTTTAATATCAAATGGTCTATTAATTCGACAGATTCGAATAATACACTTTATCCTAAATTAATTCCTCGTATATCCATTTTCATCAACAATGGAACACGTTCATGCTTTTGTATGAATGACACATCATGTCGAATTCCAATTGGCATCTTTTCAGGTTATACTATCTCTACTCTTGTCTACGCTATTCCCGGTTTGTACATGGGATGTTCGTCTGATTTATCATTGTATGTCTCAACACTTGAATGTTTTTATGACAATAGCAATTGTCTTGCTGAAATTGATAATGTATCTGGAACGAATTTTTATTCGACATTCACTCGTCTTAATTCGAATCTTTCAAGTCGATTCTTGCCAAATTCAACAATCGGTGCACTTCTCGAAAATCTATTCATTGAATCATGGACAATGAATATTTCGTAAATATATCTTCTCACTATATTAACAATAAAATGTGCTTTTTTTAGGTACGAAAATTATTTTCATACTTGTATTGTCCAATCATGTTCATATACAATACTGACACGCTATAATATAATTGAAATCACTATCATTCTAATTGGTCTCATGGGCGGAATTGCAAGTGCTTTAATGTTTGCTGTACCATGGATTATTCGTATGATTTACGTTCTTATCGAGCGACGTCAACAAACAAATCAGCACATATCAGAAACAGAAAGTAAATTGAAACAAGATAACAATCTACTAACTGTCTTTCTTTTTTGTGAAGGAGTTCGACTTTCAACTCATATTATTTGCTTGTACAGAAATGTAATAAAGTTCCTGCGAAATGAATTTATTATATGAATTTATTCTCCAATCCGAACAAAACAGTGGAAGATGAGCAAGATATACATTTGCAACGTTTATCAACTAGAATCTATATAATTCTACTAGTATTTGCATTAATTCTACTTACTACATATTCATCTTTGATCTATTTAACAAATACATTCGAAATAGATATTTCAACTGTAAATGATTATGTTCAATTGAAAAATGAATATAATGGTCGAAGTTCTGTATCGAAATTTGTATGTCATTGTCAGACATTATCCATCGTTCATTCGTCTTATATTCATCAACTCGAGCCTTTATTTCATCAAGTATGTTCATCAGCAATTGTCAACAATGAATGGATTCAACTTTTATTCGAAAGTTATATCACACTTAACTTTTCGACAACAGATGCGTATACATTCAAAGGAACAGCTTTTGCAAAGTATCAAACATTAGCAGTACTATGTATTTTAGCACGAGAAGCCGTGATTAATGCACGAACACTCTTTTTAAATTCCGTTCTAATCACTTCAAAAGTAATCGATCAAAATCTATTCGAACAAGAAACCATGAATTATATTAAGCAATTTCAAGAAAGTTTACCAAATAATTTCCTTCGTGTACTCGATTTAGTACGAGGACTCAATCAAGCTAACGGTCTTATTTCCGTATATTCGTCTAATTGGTATATGTTACCAGTCTTCAATGTTAGTGATACAGGAAATTTCATATCTTATAATCCTCAATATTATGGTCAATGCAACTGTGCTACAACAGCTACATGCTACCAGTTTCTAAATAACTATATATCAGGTTATGCAATTGGCTGTGTACCTCTTGAATCAACGCTACAGTCGACGATTGAATGTCATTATGATTTGACTTGTATTCAATTGTTATATTCGTACATAAACGGTAAGGTTTATTATAATGATAAAATCAATTTGTTCGTTCGATTTAGATTCTCATAATCTTACTGATACGTTCATACTATTGAACGATACAGAAACACGTTTTCTACGGAATGCAACAGTCGCCATGCTAACCAAAGAATTATTCATTGAATCTTGGTCTTCATCAATATCCTACAATGATTTCTTCGACCAATGTCATCCATCAAAATGTTCGATAACATTGATTAAACGATTCAGTCTTCTGTTTATATTCACTAAGCTGGCTAGTATCTATGGCGGATTTTCAATAGTGCTCCGATTGGCTAGTCCATTAATGGCAAAATTTACTCACAAATTAATACTAAAACGTCAGACAATAGTGTGAGGTAGTATCGATCGAGGGATACGATCATAGGAAAAAGAAAAATCCCTGATTCGAACGATGTCATTACTTGAATTTTTCCCTTTTTTTACACATATATATATAGCTGTCGTTTTATTCTTGTATATGTGTGTGTGTGACTTGTTATTTGTTCTCCTCTTCTTATTCTCTCCTATCTTTCCTATCTCTTTCTATTGCATATCAGTTCCGCTGATTCCCTTTTTGGTTTCGAAATAAACTATTTCATTCACCAGATCTTGTCTGTTTATCGAACACACATACACACGTACACGACGTAACAACAGTGGCGCAATCAAGGGGGAGGCAAATGGGCAATTCCCCATTTCATTTAGAAGTTTGCCCATTGAAATTTTTATAAGTAACTTTTTGCCCACTGAAACTTCTTTTTCTCTGAACCAGTGTATATATGTGTTTTTGCTCTACCACTTCCTATAAAATTCTCTCTGAAATCCTCAGGTAAGACATGTGCACAGTTATAAACGACTATTATAAAAGACATCTCATTCGTTTGGTTGATACCGTATACGATTATATTTCATCGTGTGTAAAACATCGTAAATAATTGAATACTCGATTATCAGTTCCCTTGATGGTAGTCGTAAATTGGATACGATACGGTGATATATGATCGTAATACGATTTCCCCGAAATGTTTCATTTACGAGCAATAAATCATCGTCCTATGTAGTGTACATGTATACTTGTTGTTTTGTACTATTCGCCCATATAAAATTCTCTCTAGTTTAACTCTGATAGAACTCCACAGTTCATTACTTGAAATAGGCTAAAACACATCTAACTCAGGTTTAAAATCTACGTGTTTAATGCATTTTTTAATTAAAACAACCTCATTTCATTTTGTTTTGTATTTTTTCTATGTTATCAATCCTTCGTCGAACCAAGAAATTTTTGCCTATTGGTAAAATTACCGCCCATTTTGCCCATCGATTTTTTTCGATACAAGAGAAGTTTGCCCACTACTCGAAAAATCTTGGTTGCGCCACTGATTGCGCATATTAACGTATCTTTATTATCGATGTCTTTTATCTTTGTATATTTTTTTTTAATTTTCTTTCTATACAAATATGAATACTGATATATTCAGCAAGTAGGATATCTTATTAGATACTCTCACACAGCAAAGAGAAGAGGGAAAAAACCTAATGGCTACTGTAGTTTTTTCTTCCTTATCTTAGGTTATTTCCTTTTTTACAAATGATTACCTTTGTGTTGGCTTTTGCCAACATTTTCATATACCACTATTTATATATATATATGCTATATATTTTGTTTTGATGATATATCGGCTCTGTAACGGTAATCGACCGTTATATATGATGACCCTATATAATCACCGGGTACTGACCCTGTTCTCTCATGTGTAACCATCCCTATATAAACTGTGTTGAATAAAGAGAAAGGCACGTTATGTGAGGGTGTAGGAATACACCGTACCATCATGCTGAAAGAACATACATTAACACTCTCATGTATCGTCACAGGTTCTTCATTCATTCATTCCTTTTCTCTCGGCTGAGGTAAAGACTACTGATCTCACAGCATAATTCTTGTTTGTTTAGTAATGGCTGAATCCAATCAAGTCATAAAGTTTGGAAATGGTATTGTTGAGAAAGCAAAATCAATAGAAATAGATTATAAGGCTTTTATTAATCTCGACACAAGAAATACAACTATTCGATACAAGAAAATGGCTCCTATTGTTATTGCTAGTCGACTTAAAGTCATGGCTGCAGGGTTTGAAGACGAAGAAGAAAAAAAGAAGTTACTTGGCTTTATTGCTGAGCTCGAAACAGCACATCTACATTGTATTGACCAAGGAAAATGTGAATTAATTCATTGGTCATCTGTTCAATCTAAAAATATGGTAAAATGTCTTAAAAACGCATAAATTTGATTATCTTCACAAATAAAAAACAGTCATAATTTCATAGTGTTTTTGTAGATTCATGCATGCTTGGGTGTGTACAATTTGTATTCATTGAATGGTAAACCTGTATGTGATTTTGTTTTGATTAGCACAACACAACAACAAACAATTGATAAATCTACGGTAGCATCAGGATGGTTAGCAGCTGCTACTATAGTAGGAATATTTATTCCTGTACTTGGTCCTATAGTTGCAGCAGGTCTTATAGCAGGTGCTGTAACAACTGCAAGGAGTGTTATAAAGGGTATGACAACCAAAGAACAAGCCGATATACTTATGCTAAAAACACTTGAACATTATGGTCTTGTTCGTTTGCTTGACTCTAATGAAATTCAACTTATCAATGAATAAATCTTGTTCTTTTTGCTAGCGAATGTACATAGGATTATTCATTTTTCTATTCTCGACTGTTCATTTTTTTCCTTTTCTTTCTCGTCTTACATATATGTCAACTGCATGCTTTTTCCTCTCGTTCCATCAGGGATATTACCTGTAATATTTTCTTGGTTTATTCTCTGATAATACGTTTCCAACCACATAATGGATTCTTCTTAGATTTCACCTATATGTACTGTCTGTTTGTTTCCTGCAGTGGTTCATGCTTTTTCATTATTCTCGAATAAAGCTTACGCGTACATAAGTGCGACTATAACGTCTCAAATGAACTTTATATTAACCCTATATTAAAGATAATAATCAAAACTCTCTTGAAATCTTTCTCGATCAACTATCTTTATATTTGCAAATAAACACTTCGTTACGGTACTTTTGAAGGGAAGATACAGTCAAAATCCCTAATAACAACACTGACAGATTACTTCATGTTGTTTGACCTCTTTATCTACGAATTCGAAGTCGATCAAAGATATTTTTATATTTGCATAATCCTTGGATATTCCTCTTTCAAATGACGAAAGATTCACTTTTCTATCATGTTCAGTACCGAAGTAATCAGCGGTCTACGAAAAAGACGTCCGATTGTTGAAATTAAGGTTCAAATCCCTAATAACAACACTAAGCCAAAAATCGATCCTAATTACAACACATCAGCAAAAATGCATGGGAAGCAGACTTTTTAAAGAAAATTGAGTTTTTCATAGTTTTGAGTCGAGAAATCGTCATAAGTTCCGCTGGCAATCTTGTAGAGCAAGTCGAGTTCTACTTATATCCAACGGTTCATAAAGATCCAATTTTGTTTTAGACGAGAACGAAATTCGAAATGAAGATGAGTACGATCACTTCGAAAATAGATGACCATAATTACAACACCGAGTAATTTTTTAACCCTAATTACAACATAACAGTTATTTTGCAAATCTAATAACAACATCGACTATCTTTTGTTTTCGTCGTTTTTTCTAGCTATTTTTCGACCCTAATAACAACACTTGCACTGATTTTGACCCTAATAACAACACCTCATATATTTGATGTTTTTGGTCCCTAGATCATTTTTTTTCATCTCCATCATGATTTCCAGCTATTTTTCGAACTTAATAACAACATCTGAAGCTTTTTTCTAGCAATAGTTATGGATTATTTTGAACAGAAATAAACGTAATTTAATCATTAGCCATGCAATTTACGACATTTTTTAACGAAAAGCGGTTTAAATTTATTGATACTCTAGTAATTAGACTTCATGGGGAATTTGATTTTGCGGCAAAATCCAAATTGCGAAAATAATTTCAGCAAATAAACTCCAAATACAAGTATCATAGAAATATGCGGAAGTATTTACATAATACAATAGTGGTATAGAGGTTTAGAGGTATAGCGGTATAGTGGTATAGTGGTATAGCGGTATAGCGGTATAGCGGTATAGCGGTATAGCGGTATAGTGGTATAGAGGTTCAGTGGTATAGAGGTTTAGCGGTATAGCGGTATAGTGGTATAGAGGTTCAGTGGTATAGAGGTTTAGCGGTATAGCGGTATAGTGGTATAGAGGTTTAGAGGTTTAGCGGTATAGAGGTTTGGTGGTATAGAGATTTAGTGGTTTAGTGGTATAGTGGTATACCGCTAAACCTCTATACCGCTATACCACTATACCGCTATACCGCTATACCGCTATACCACTAAACCACTAAACCTCTATACCGCTATACCGCTATTCCACTCAAGTCTGACGTAAATATCTTCAATTTTTTGATTTTGTGACAAATTTATTTTATTTTTATTTAAATGATTTTGTGACAAATTTATTTTATTTTTATTTAAATGATTTTGTGACAAATTTATTTTATTTTTATTTAAATGATTTTGTGACAAATTTATTTTATTTTTATTTAAATGATTTTGTGACAAATTTATTTTATTTTTATTTAAATGATTTTGTGACAAATTTATTTTATTTTTATTTAAATGATTTTGCCACAAAATCATATTCCCCATCATATGAGTAATTAGACTGAACATACCAATGAACTGTATTGAATATGAAATGAACAGATTTGCTCTTTTACCTATATAGACCTGAGACCCAAGCAGATCTTTTGCTCATTCATTTAGTTGGTAAAGACATGTATTCCGTATTATGGTTAGTTCTTAGTAGAATTATTAACTACAACATGTGTGTTGCAATGAGATATGAGATGAGAGTAATACGAGGAACACTTTCTTTAGTTTTAGAATTTGATGCGCCTCATATTTGGAACTTTTTAATATTTCTTTACTAGCGGCCCTACCAGCTACAAATCAAGATACTTTGGTAGTATCAATCTTGAAAAATTTGATAAATAAATTATTTCGGATAACAACGTTTTTTGAATCGTTCTCTTTTTCTCGAATTACTGCTTTTATTTCAGGAAAAAATTTCAACGTAACACGATTTTTTTACTTTAAACTTGTTTGTTACACGATTGAATTTAATTTATTAATCAAAATTTTCAAGATAGACGCAACCAAACTATCTTGATTTGTAGCTGGCGCGTTCAATAGTTAAAATCTACACATGAACAGAGAGAGCACTTGAACTGTCCTAGATGAGCGCTCAGACGGTCTTTTGCTGCCTTCGCTACCGCACCAACTGTAATTTTTCTAATGCCGCAATCCTATTGGTCAGTTTCATATCCTGCCTGTAGCAAGAGACTAGCATTTTTTCGTGTAAAAGAATTGATCTCGACCTGTCTCTATCTTGTAGAGTATTTGTGGAAAGTTTCATTATATTTGACTATACAGTTTTGAAATCCATAGAGAACAGACACACAAACACACAGACATTCTTCTTTATATATATAGATTTTAATCATTAAAATATTCTAGTTCTCTACATACAAGCGATAGCTATTGAAATTCATAATATGTGAAATATTATGAGATCACAGCAGGTATCTTGAAAGTTATTAGGCACTCACTATTACGACACAGTCTACAGGAATTTCAACCGAGTCATTAGTGCCGAATTTCGTGGCAATCCCATTAATTCTTGCTTAGTTCATCATGTTTTCCTTATTGCATACTGATAATATATAGGCTAAATTTCATGATTTGCATATTATAAGTGTCGCTATTAGGTTCGAAAAATAGCTAGAAATCATGATGAAGATGAAAAAAATATGATCTAGGGACCAAAAACATCAAATATATGAGGTGTTGTTATTAGGGTCGAAAAATAGCTAGAAAAAACGACGAAAACAAAAGATAGTCGATGTTGTTATTAGATTTGCAAAATAACTGTTATGTTGTAATTAGGGTTAAAAAATTACTCGGTGTTGTAATTATGGTCATCTATTTTCGAAGTGATCGTACTCATCTTCATTTCGAATTTCGTTCTCGTCTAAAACAAAATTGGATCTTTATGAACCGTTGGATATAAGTAGAACTCGACTTGCTCTACAAGATTGCCAGCGGAACTTATGACGATTTCTCGACTCAAAACTATGAAAAACTCAATTTTCTTTAAAAAGTCTGCTTCCCATGCATTTTTGCTGATGTGTTGTAATTAGGATCGATTTTTGGCTTAGTGTTGTTATTAGGGATTTGAACCTTAATTTCAACAATCGGACGTCTTTTTCGTAGACCGCTGATTACTTCGGTACTGAACATGATAGAAAAGTGAATCTTTCGTCATTTGAAAGAGGAATATCCAAGGATTATGCAAATATAAAAATATCTTTGATCGACTTCGAATTCGTAGATAAAGAGGTCAAACAACATGAAGTAATCTGTCAGTGTTGTTATTAGGGATTTTGACTGTATATGAATGGTTAAATAAGAGTAAATATGTTGAGATTGATGTTACTTTGTTTTGTTGGAGAGCATTTGCCAGATATTCTGCTCCTTGAGCACCGATTCGGTTGGCCCAAAGTCGAAGTGCTGTGAGTGTCTGTATGAATAGAATAAAGAGTTGCTATTTGTGGCAGTTGCCTGCAATATAATTTAAGTACGAGGATGAATGTGATTATGGAAGACAGTTAGACCTATAAGTAGTGGCGGAACCAGGGGAAGCTAGTGGTAGTTGTGCTCCCTCTAGACTCAAATCCTGGTTCTACCACTAGCTACAAGGAGTAATCAAAAGAGATGAGATTTTCTCTAGTAGTAACTTGTCTGGTAGTGTTTTCTCTTGTCGATTAGTGTTCACAAGTTGACATTATTATTAGATACTGATTACAGGTTCCGATGAATGTTTGATTGTTGCATTATCTCTGTTAGTTAGTCACTATTCTAGTATAATATTTTTTACTCAATAGAGTCTATGTTTAGTCTATAGGTAGTATAGTTTTTTAAATGGCATAGTTGAATTCGAATGGTCTGGAATAATATTGAATTGACTGATGGATATTTGATTTGAAAAAAGACTGTTGATTTCGTCAATAAAATCTAATATATTGTGATGTGAAATGACATAGGCCATAGTTGTCGTTTCTTTGGAAATAAAATTGACGAATAGAAAAAAACCTTTATATAAGTATGCATTATTTTTCTCCTTCTTATTCTATGGTAAACACTGGTTACTTTTTCATATTTTTTTTCTTTACTACCTGTTAGCTCTGTGGAGCTGACGGTTTTATTCACCAAAAAGAAAGAGAAGAGGGAGGGAGAAAAACACACACACACGCACGAAAGACTAGAATGACCATGTACGTGTACAACACGGGTTTAAATATCTACATGGTCACACAAAGAAAAAGATAGACAAAGAAAGAAAGAGAGAATATCGTTAACAGTCTTTCCCTCCTTGAGGGATGTGTGTCCACGCACATAGAATATGTTTCTAATGATCGATGGTTCGTTGTATATGGCTGTTTGTCATCGGCGAAGGTCATCTTGAATCAGTTGTTCCCCAACGTTTATAGTATTGGGTTCGAGAGAAATAACTAATTGGCATCTTCTTCCGTCCGTATTCCTGTTGTTGCGAAGATTTGAAGTTGATAATGACTTCGCCCTTGGTTTCTCTTATCATTATTTGATGACTATGTTGAATTTCGTCTTCTTGTAATTGAGCTCTAATCTTTCGATAATCGTATCGATAATATATCGGTCTAATCAGTTGATTTTTGAATTGAGGTAAATTTCGTTTCTTCCACTTGAATTTCTCGTTTGTTTTCTTTTGTTTTTCTTCCAACGATAATTCAGTTTTCTTTTTTTTTCGTGCTGAATTTGTTTCGTTTCGTATTGTTGATTCCATCGTTTGTTCCTGATTGATTTGCGTTGGTGTGATTACAAATTGTTTCGATGCTTTTATTTGTTTAATTTGCTGTTCATTATGTGTTTCTTGTTCATGTCGTAGTTGGAGAATGTCCATTTCGTCTTCACTCGTATCCGTCGATTCGTAATAACGATATTGAGCTGTTGAAGTCGTTGGAGGTGGTGTTTCATATTCTGGTTCAAATATCCCTTGTTGATATATGATAAAGAATAATTTAGTCGTTGCTAAACAATCGTTCATCGCATACTGTGTCATAACATTTCGTTTTTCTTGTTCTTCAATTTGATTATAATATTTCGTGAACGTTCGTGTTTTCCATGTTTCAAGTTTTCTATCGAGTCCACAGCTCCATTTGTTGCATCGTTCTGTTTTATCCAAGAATTCGTTTGTTGTTTTAGAAATCGCATCCTGTAATGACCACTTCGCTGCTGGATCTTCGTGCTATTTGTGCCCACAGTTGTATCGTGATGTCATTGACTTCATTTGCACGTCCGTTCTCATATCGAGGTCGGTCGTTGAATCACGACTTCCTCTTTCGAGATGCGTGGGTATTTGTTCTTGTTGATTGTGCCATTTCTGAAATGTATTTTGGAGATCTATTTTGTGAATGAATTCACCTTTTTCTATTAATTCATATTCATAAAAATTTTCGATTTCTTTATCATACGGTCCCCATGACACGATCTTGTTCCCACTATTGAATATCGTTGAATAGAGTTGTTTGATCATTTTGAATAATGATGAATTTCGTTCCGGCAGGTGACACGTTTCGGTGATCACTACAGTCGATTGTTCGGTCGTTTTTATCATTTGTATTTGAATTATTGCACCACGAACTCGATGTTCCATCATTTCTGATTCCGTATCTATTACATATAGATGTATATCCTTTGCTTCTTCGATTAATTCTTTGATTATCGTGGCCGAAGTTAGACGATGAATATGAACTAATTTGTTGTGTGATGTTGATTCAAATGATGCGTGTTCTTGTCGTAAGTTTTCGTTCTTTTCTATTCCTTTCGTAGTTCGCATCCAATTCCTTTGTTGTTTTTTGGTAAGATGGTGAAAATAATCAGGTGGGTTTGTGGATGAACGTTTGGTAGCCATAACATAACTTTCCGGAATTGGTATCGACTGATCGATGTTTCGTGGTTGGGTAGAGTGTTCGCTATTCGAAATTCTTTTTTTTTCGATGCGAAATGTTTGTCTATTTGTATGTGATTGTTGTTTCTTCTTTTTTCTTTCGACCATGTTCGTCGTGATATGTATCTCGCAGGCCATTCTCTTTTTCTTTCGATCTATCCAGGCATGTTTTCGTTCATGTTATTACATTGTTTTCGTTTGATTTTTTCTCGATGTGTAATGTGTCGACGCATGATTTTGCTTGTTCTGCTGGAGGAGAAGAATTTTCTTTTTTTTTTCTACTATGTCGTCGCGTTCGACACGGTATCCATATTTGTGTCTCCCTGTCGCTCGATACGTTACAGTGCACTGAATGTTCGAATCGATTCGACGGAATAAGATGATTTCAATTGATTACTTTCGAATATTGTATTCGACAGCCCCTCTCTGTCAGTGAGAAGGGGAAACCTCTCTCCCCGGCATAGACTGCTGGATCGAATACTAAAATTCGTAATCATTTCGTCATAAATTTCCTTCTCCTTCCATATTACACCCCTTTCCCTAATGGGATGTGTTTACTGGATCAAGTTCCATCGTTCCACTTGTGGAACGATGACATCCATCGTGACTTGTTTCGTTAAAGTCAGTTTCTTGACATGTTGAACGATGAATGTCTTGCTTCCTTGTTGTTGTATGATCTTGAATGGACCTTCGTATCGAATGTCGAATTTGTTTCGAGCATTTCTCGTTTTCACCAGGACTAAATCATTGATTTTCAATTGTAGTTCTTGTCTATTGAGATCGTATCGTGTCTTGTATTGCTGTTGACATGTTTCGATTTTCTTTCGTGCATCGTTGGTTAATTTCTCAAGATAATCACGAAGTTTCTTTCCATGTTCGGGATCTGGTGTCACGGAAATCAATGCTTGTTGTTGATCG
>Ga0209914_1002419_pt1 | contig 15527 bp, 21 predicted proteins | sample ThiBiot_500_plan_FD_183949 | JGI IMG/M metagenome (GOLD analysis project Ga0209914, IMG submission 183949) | Wastewater bioreactor microbial communities from Cape Town, South Africa - Thiocy_cont_500_plan (SPAdes) | ecosystem: Engineered > Bioreactor > Thiocyanate-remediating > Anaerobic-Aerobic...
CGTGATGAGATGCGATGCAGCAGGAGCGAGGCAACGAGACGAATGAACGGATTCCGCTGAGCACTTGGCCTATGTCGATGTGGTTTTGGTTTCATACTGTAGTAGGGAATTTCCCTCAGGCGCACTGTCTACCACCACGCCACGTAACATTGATCGATCATTGTGTTGTTGCCGCTCTATCGCTCGCATCTCTCGTGGTCGATCTCGTTCTATCATACGCGAGAGTGCGTGAGTGGTGGACGTTACTTATCCGTGGTAGAGTATCTATCTATCTATCTATCCATTCAATCAAGATATCCATCTATGAGTGAGTGCCATTGATCCAGGCGCCGTGGCCTCTCTCTCCAACAGACACATCAAACATCATCAACATCAACAACCGATATCGAAGGCTCATTGGCATCTGTGTATGAGTCTGTGACTTAGTATCCCACACGCTAGATATCGAGATATCGAACGATCTCGACATCGAGCGCCACCATGCTCCAAGTGATACTGATCCTCTTCGTGGCGTCGAGCCTGTTGCTGCTCGTTCCGAACCCACTCATCGGGCTCTTGCTCACACGGCTTATCAATCGATCCCTGCCCCCCGATGAGTTCATTACAATCCGTACATCTTTCAACCACTATCTATCTATCGTGATCTATCTATCGTAATCTATCGTAATCTATCGTAATCTGTCGTGATCTATCTATCTATCGTGATCTATCTATCTATCGTGATCTATCTATCTATCGTGATCTTTCTATCCAATGATTGATCGATGTTTGATGATGCAGGTTCTGCGAGCATCTCGTTCTTGAGAGGACGTATCTACTTTCGACGAGTGCGATGGGCCACCGAGAATACCGTGCTTCAGTTCCATCATGGCCATTTGATCATTCGATGGTGGCGTCGCACTGTGCGCGAAGGCATCGATGTTCATCGTACGATCCGAAACGATCCGATCCGATACGATAGAGGCTCCTGCAAGCAATGCTGATGGCGCGTATGTGCGCGTATGTGTAGCGAATGCGCCTTGTCGGCTGGAGATGTACTGTCGACATGCCGAGTATCTCGTGATGAACAATGGATTCCGATATCAACAAGCGGTTCAGGACCTGCGACGTCGTGGAATCCATGTTCCTGATGCCGTGGCGAACTTCTGGCCACTCGGTACGGATGAGAGCGACTCGATCGATCGTGATGCATGCTGGTAACTCTCTCTCTCTCTCTCTCTCTCTCTTTCGCGTTCGATTGGCGTTGCGTAGACAAGCCAAAACGACCTCCTGGTCGCGAGCCACAACCTGAAGGAGCCGAACCTCGCAGTGGCGAGGAGGCCTCCACCATGGCTACTGGCGCAGCTGACTCGGATGTGGTTGCTGTCGACGATGATGCTCCGGCATCGGCAGGAGCTGCCGATGCTAACGCGACCACACCGACGCCGCCGATGGTGCCTGTGGCCGAGTATGAACGCAGTTGGTTCCAACGCTTCTCGCCGGCATTCTGCATTCGAGTGCGACAAGGCTCAATGTTGATCGGTAGCAGCACGTTGCCTGTGCTCATGTCGTTCAACTTTGGACGAGTCGATGGCATCACAACTACGATTCCGGTACGTATCGTGTGGCCGCATGTTGTTGTTTGCTCAATGTCGAGGGACTCATCGGCCATGTCGATCGGTAGGCTCGTTCGCCATCACTGGATTACTATCGCACGTTGTGGAAGTTCGACTTCTCGGACTACTCGATGAATTGGGTACCAAACAAGGTACGTGCACAGCAAATGTCGAGCTACACTCGGCAGTGTGTCAGCGCACTGATCGATCCTGTCGCGGCACTATGACGATACCAGTCGTTCTTGGCTCGCAAGAGAGCAGAGCGCGAAGGAGTGCAGCCCGTGCCGAATCCCGAACCTGGGTACGTTGCTTGAGGGAATCGCGCCATGCAATGCAGTCCAATCGAATCGCGCGCGAGTCGTTCTCTAATCACAAGGAGTTCGAGTAGAAGACGACAGGCCGACGTGAGAAAGGTCGGAATCGCGTGTTTGTCAGTGGACAACTGGATCTATGATACGACGTCGCCGATGGAGCAAGAGTGGGCCGAGCTGGAGCCCTACATTCCAACGAACTGTAGCATCTCGAAGCAAATCATGACGTGCGATCATGCGGAGTTTACGTGGATGCGAGATGAAGAGGGTATGCAACGAACGCCATTCTTGTTCCGTAGCATTCGGCTTGCTGACACGCGCCAATCTTGCGTCTCAGGTCCCGTGACACCCGAGTGTCTCGTGTTCGATTGGAACACGGCGCCCGAGGCACAGTGCGAGTTCACGTGTCGAAACACCCAATGGTATTGGGGCCCATGGTCCGACAACCAGCGCTTCCTCATCACTCGAGCCTTCTTCCCCTATCAGTACGGAGAAGAGAAGGAGCTTCAGCCCAAGTTGGGAGACAAACGCGAGCTGGCATACCTTCAAGTGCGCATCAAGTACATCGATGGCTTCAACGCCAAGATGATCTACCGCCAAGACAAGGACAAGCACCTCGACGCCTCCCAGCGAACGCCGTCGTTTCTTGCAGTCGAATCAGACGGTGGCGACTTCTTCTATGAGGTACGTTCATCGTCCCAACTCCGAATCGAAAGTCGACTGAACCACGTGAGTGTGGCCATGCGGTTCTCGTCAACTCCCTCGACTTAGATCCCATACGTCACGCAACGATTCGAAGACGGCCAGCACATGAAGAGCATGCTCGACCTCGAGAACTGCAGGTGGATTACGTCGGTGATGGAGTCCAAGTTTATGGACTTTGCTCGGTGGCGCGTCGATGTCGACATACACAATCCATCGCGATGGAATGACCTTGTAACTTGGAATGTCGACGTGAAGATGGTATGAATCTCAGCGCTGCACTGTGCTTCGAGAGCCAGACTCATCGTTGTTCTTGTTCTTTGCATCAACAGACACGCGGAAAGCTGGCATATCTCTACGACCATACGCAACTCTTCAAGGGTACCTATTCGTTCGACGACATTGCTGTGTTCGCAGCGTTTGATCTTGGCAGCGCCATTCACCAATCTTATGATCGCAAATGTGCAGATCTCGTGAGTGATTGGAATTCGTTCGACCCTCCGCCTCGCAAGGAGTTGTTCGTTCCAGCCAACTACCTGGTGTATGTTGCCACCTTAACCCTCTTGCGCCACGAGCTTACCCTTGCTGATACCACATGAACAGGGACTTGGAGTTCAAGGATATTGAGATCTTGTTGAACGTGAACGACGAGAACGTCCAGTACAACATCAACGAGCTCGATCAGAACTGTACGTGGTCACGCACGCCGTTGGATCGGTATCCTTGATGACGGCTACAGCTGACTCGTCGTGTCACGAATGTAGCCTACTTGGTCCTGGCTGCGCCGGTCGCTGGGTGTAAGATTGGCATGTCAGTGATGGAATTTGGTGACCCAGTTACCGTGGTGTCGGTCTCGTTGAGTGGCGATAATGGAGCCATGATGCTGCGCTATCCTGTGTGGAACACGGTGCGCGAACACATGGAGCTCGTGGTACGTTCGCGTATATCGAGGACCTTGCACGAGCTCGTGTGCTGAGTACAAAATTCCGGCCGTGTAGGACGAGGGGGCCTGGGATCAACCACGAGGCTACTCGTTGATGAATGTCGATCGTGCAGAGATCGATGTCAAATACTCGTATTACGACAAGTTCTATCCTGGTGTCAAGGACGTTGCCGAGGTCCGCGTGCGAGTGCGCAAGTACGTCTCACCTCGGACCCTCGTGATGCTGTGTGTGTGTGTATCTCGAAGCTAACCCATCAACGTCAATGCTCTAGTCCCGTGGCAACCTTGCACGGTCACTTTGACCGATACGTCATCAACTTCAAGAACAACTACGCCGGCTTGAGCCAGCATCTGAAGCCGCTGTTCGAATACCGCGAGAAGGAAATGCTCAAGCGTAAGCAACAGCAGCAACAAGGCACCTCTGCTGCCGCTCCTGCAGAGCAACCACAAGAGGCCGTTGTGATCGCGATACCTGAGAAAGAGCCTGACAACGAACTCGAGGTATCACTCGAGCTCAGTATGGGTCCAATGAAGGCCTGGCTGCCATTGCGCCTCTACAACAATGAGCATCGAGGTTGCGCCACGTTTGACGAGGTACCGTTCGCCTAGGCTCACGTGCTGGCGCTGACTCGATGCAAACCTAACTCTATACCTTGAACAGCTCTCGCTCACGCTCCTGATCAACCGAAGTCATCTCGTGACCGACATTCGCATCAACCCAATGACCGTCCGATTCCCGTCGACCTCGATCGAGCGCAACTTTCCGATCGCGCAAAAGCTCGATCTCGGTAACCGAGCCGAGGTCAATGTCGACGGACTGAATATCGGTATCAAGATCTTGTTTGGCGTCTACCCGGGTCTCGAGAACTATTGCGAGAACTACGACGTTACCATCGGTGCCGTCACGGGCCACGGTTTCCCGTCACAACTTGCTGAAGCCATTCTCTTTTTGCGCCAGTTCGGCTACGGCCTTGCGAACGAGGACAACCAAATGGAACCACGATTGCCTGATGGTCCAATTTTGCTGAACCTCAATCTCAAGATGCAGAGCATCAACGTGTATTTATGGTGCAAGGAGAGGTACGTACGAGTGTGACATTCATTACCCGAGCAACTTGGCTCCTTCGCTGACTCGATCGAGTGATTGCACGTACCCTCTGCTCGCTCGCTCTCTTTGTCACCACAGCGTTACGGAAATCACACTTGCGGAAGGCCTCACGGTATCGACGGATACTGTGATCAATGCGTTGTACAATCTACGTGCTCGTATTCAACTGCCCATGATTCGAGCGCGACACTTGAAGCCAGCAGGCGACACCAGTCAGGTATCTTTGCTTGTTCACCAACACAGAGGCGTCAGATTATCGCTAACAACAGGGCTCTCTCTCTCTCTTAGTTGCAAGTGTGGGACGAGATGGCCTCATTCACTTGGGCATTGAACATTTCGGTCTTTGTCAAAGACCCTGCATGGCAAGATGCCAGCGTCAAGCAAATGGACTATTTGCGTACACAAGACAGCAACACGCATCGCGTCCCATTCGACGAGCTCCCGAACATGAATCGTCGCCTTACGTTGGAGTCATCTGAAACTGATTCCGAGAGCATTGTCGAGTCTCCGCGACCCAAGCACCTTCGGTACGTTTACGACAACCTCAAAGAGCAGGAGGATATATCTGTCCCTCTCTCTCTCTCTCTCTCTCTCTCTCTAACGATCTCACTTGTATGATCTAGGCAATTCGTCACGTCGGTTCTGGCGCCAGTCGAGAATCGCGAGGAAGTCCCTATGGTGTTCGAGAACCCGCTCAACATTCATCATCCCCTTGCGTGGCCAGCAACCAATGTCTTTGAGCCGAACGATAACTCCACGACTCCCGTACCCAAGCAGTACTCATCGTATCAGTACATTACCAACAGCAAGCGAAAGCACAAGCAAAAGCTGGCGTACACCGATGCGACACTCGCCACTGAGGGTGTGGCCACGGGGGGAACCAGCGAGTCGTCGGCACCCACCGCACCACCGGGCACCGTGCAACCAACCGACGCCAACACTGAGGGTGTGTCGATCATCATCGACGCGCAGCAAGACTTGAATGCCGCCATCACGCCGTACTTTATTGGCGTACTCGATGATACGATCGCCATCTTCACCAAGCCCTACACGACCGAGTTCGAGGCAATGGAACCGCCGCAAGTGCAGTGGCTCGATAGCGTTGTCGATGAGGTACTCGACGACCTACAGCTCGCCTCGATCAAGGAGCGTTTTACGGTCAAGCCACATCAGTTCTCTCGTACACAGCTCTCGCTCAATATGCACTTGGTTAATGTGCAATTGATTCAGGTAAGCGCCACATAGCACTCGATCAGCGGTTGTACACTCGCTCACTCACTCACTCACTCACTCACTCACTCACTCACTCACTCACTCACTCACTCACTCACTCACTCACTCACTCACTCACTCACTCACTCACATTATAGGAAGAGGAACGATCATCCAATCGCGCACTTGATACGTCGTTTCCACCATTGAGACTCGCCAACTTGACACAAGTCAATATTCGCAACCTCGAAGTGTCCCTTTCGCTAGTCGAGAAGAGCGTACAGAAGGAACACGACGAAGACGAACACGACGGTACCTTGAACACCTCGACGCTCGTACCGCAGCCCAAGGTCTTCAACAAGCAAGAGTTCTACAATGTGGCCTTCTCGGTCGATGTCGGCGATGCACATCTCGCCATCTCGTCGGTCAACAATCGGTTCGCCGGCCTTCCGTCGCAAGTGCTGACTCGTGAGTTGTTTCCGCTTCACAATCGCGGCTACCCGAGCCAAGCCGACGAGGTACCGGTACTGCTGGTACTCGGCTGCCGCAGCATCTATGTCACTGGCAAGTACCTCGAGCAGAATCCACTCGAACACAATGGAGTGGTGCTACGAGTGGGCGACATTCTGGCGTACTCGGCCTACGAAGCCCCGTCGCTCCTGTACGACATTGCGCAAGGCTGGATGAAGCCCGGTCTGTCGTTCGCAGCTACGTCGGCGACCTTTGGAACGCTCGGTAGCGCTCGATTGCACGCGCTCGCTTCGACCATCTTGCACCAATGGGCCTCGTATCCCGAGCACGCGTCAGATCCAATGTCCGATCTGCTGCCAATCGATACCGACACCATGGGCGTGGGTCTCACGGCTGTGATGCACCGTGCTGCAACGCGCGAGGTTCACAAGCTCCGTCGGCTGTTGCGCCAACTGCGCCGAAGTGGCAAGTGGGCCGAAGGTGGACTGCGCAAGATGCACAACACCGTGCTACAATACCTGCACGAGGGCTTGCCGGCGAACGATCGCGTGCGCACGGCCGTGCTCGAGATCCTCAAGTGCCCGGCCAAGGAACTGGTGCTCGATGTACTCGAGAAGCTCTCCAAGAACCCGACCTTCCTGCCACGTACGGTAGCCACCACGACGATGGATCTCAAGTGCGATGGTTCGCTCGTGTCCAGCGCGGTTTCGGTGCACGTCATCGGCGCCGACCTCAGCGACTCGACCTTGCAGATCTCGCCAATCGACGTTCGTGTGAAAGCCATACGTATTCTCACCGACGATGCCAACATTGACGTACGTACACCGACCAGCGCCGGTAGTTTGCTTGCAAGGTAGTAGTATACTCAGTCGTTGGGATTCTTCTGTACAGAATGCCATCAACTCGCTACACCTCGATGTGACTGGCGTATGTCGCTCGGTGGAACTCGGCGTCGGCCCACCCTTTATGGAGTGGGTAACGAGCTTGACCGAAACCATCAAGAATGCTGGAGGCAACAACTCGCAGCAAGAGTCGCAGATGGCACAACAGGATATGCAACCGGATACTGCGCCCAGTAGCCCGAGACGGATGCGTGGCATCACGTTGATGCGTCCCGAGGAGGGCATTCTCGATGTCGAGGTGAGTTCCCTCTTGCCCGAATCGTCGAATTTGCTGCGCCTCGTGATGGCCGAGGCCTCAACCCATCCATCGGTGCTCGAGTTGCAACTGGTCGACCACTCGGCGCTGGCACGTCCACACGATTCGAGCTCCGGCGCTGCGGCTGCGGCTGCGACCAAGGTCAAGGCAGGAGGCAAGAAGAAGAAGGGCGCCATGAAGCGCAAGTCGGGTCAGAAGCCCGAGCGCGCTGCAGCGGCTCCGGAGCTCGTGATTGGCTCGCGCAGCGTCAAGGAGCTCGATGTCGTCGTTGTCGGCTACCTGACGATGGAACGAATGGAGCTCGTGGCGAGTTCGACGCACACCAACATTGGTTTACGACTCGGTGGCATGCAACTGTCGATCAACCAGAACGAGAAGGAGATGCATCACCGAGTGGCTGACGAGGAAGCCGAGCTTGTCTTGCAAGTCATTCGAGGCGTTTTGATGAATCTTGCCGTTGCTGATCTGCGCATGTCTTCACCGACGCCATTGGGCTCGCTCTCCTCGTCGGGAGGCAGTAGCAGTAGCAGCAGCAGCGGCTGCACTAGCAAATCAACAACGACCCATCACCACTCGCGTCACTCACGACATCGACATCGACACCATCGATCTTCGGGACCACAAGCTGCTGCGAGCCCGACACGCAATCTTTGGGAACAAGGCGTTGATGAATCTCTGTTCACGTTCCGTATCGATGGCATTCTTCTCAACGAGCTGTCGTACATTACCGACAAGCCTGGAGATGATGCAACAGAACCACCACCGACCATTCACAACTTTATGCTCACGGTCGCTGGTGTGCGGTTCCCTCTCGACATCTCAAAGGCCGTGCTGTTGACCAAGTTCATTGAAGAGTGGTTCCCGCCCGACAAGATGCGCCAAGTCTCGACCGCGCCACCGTCCACGATCGAGAGGCCGTCTTCGCCACCAAGCGCTAGCACCGCCCCGACCTTTGCTACTACCACGAGCACAAGCACAGCAACGCGCTCTGTCGGACGTCATAAGGCCGTGCCATCGATTGCATCGCCTACGGTGACGATTGCCTCGCCGCCCACGTCTGGCGATGCACCGGCCGCATCAAGCATGTCATCATCCTCGACTACGACACCCGCTGCTGCTGCTGAAGCAGCTGCAGCGGCCACGACACCAGCGCCGATTCATTTGTTCCGAGTGACGCTCGACATTCGTGAGGGCTACATTCGCATCTCGGATCGCGAGGCAGCGAGCTTCTTCAACTATCAAATACCCCGAATCACTGGTGCTGCATCGCACTCTCAGTCAAAAGAGCTCGGGCACGTGATCAACTGGACGCTGCAAGTCACCAACCATCACATTGGACTCGCTGGCGGCGTCGTGTCGTCGACGAGCAAGCCATCCATCTTTACGCTCCCGCGGCTGGGTGCATCGGGATCGGTTCGCATCTCATCCGCCGAGGCAGCGAGTGCCACTGCCACGCCGAGCACCACCGTATCGTCTGTGCCGCTTGCGGTCGATGTCGTGGCACATGTCGAGGTCGGCAAAGTGAGTAACACGCTGGATGTCGACCTCTTCAACAACATTCTCGCCGTCCTGCAAGAGATTGAGCGCGAAGCCAAGCAGTTGGTGCGCGTGTACAACTCGGTCGCCAGGCGCTTTGCTCCGCCCGAGTCAACGAATGACGCTGGAGTCGGAGGCGAGCAAGTGGTCGAGCCGGTGGTGAGCGAGAGCGACACTGGCAGCGAGAGCAGCAGCGACGAGGGGCTCGAGGAGGCTGCTGACGTCGGCGCGGCCACTGCTGCAGGTAGCTCGTATATTGCACTTACAGTGCAGTGTACGGCACACGTGGGTGGAATCGATCTCTTGTGCACGTCGCCGAACGACACAATCACCTATCGAACTGGCGTGCTCGACGCCAACCTCAACGTCAAGCCCGTACCAGCCACGAACGAGCTACAGATCAAGTGGCGAATCGATGTGACCGGCATGTCGCTCGAGCTGATCGGCTTGCTCGAGGACGACGAATCGATCGAGAGCGATTCGGCTCCGTTGCTCTCCAAGTCGGCCACGGCCGCCAAGCGCAGCGGCCATTCGCGTGCCAACTCGACTTCGAGACCTGTCGTGGGAGATGCATCGTCGAGCACCACCCCTACCAAGGGACCACTGTTTTGCCACTCGCACGTAATTACCCGAATCACTGCTCGTAACTACATTGACAATCAAGAGGACGCACAAGATTCCGAAGCCCCACAAAACACCATCACTACCGTGTCATCGATCCGACAGATGCGTGACAACGAGGAGGCCGAGGCGGCAACTGCTGACAGCAACAAGACCTCGATCTGGATCATTGTGCGCAACACGACTGCCACCTTCCGACCATCGACCTTTGATCGCATGTTCCTTGTGACATTGCATTACTTTGACCAATACCGTTTGTTCCAAGAGCATATGCGCAAACGACATGCGTCGCATCATCATTCGCGACACTCGGCATCGCTCGAAGGCTCGACTGGCTTGAACTCTCCGGCACTCGAGCGCGCGAGCATCGCCACCGCCGTGACAACCACGACGACCGCCACCGCCACCGCCACCACCACTACCACGAGTACTAGCTCGTCGTCCTCCGGCGCTGCGAGCTCTCGGCCTGGTGCACCGAGTTCGAAGAGCTCGAGCAAGACGGTGCCGACGACAGCAACCTCGGCCAGTGGAGGACCCGGGAGAAGTAGTAGCCAGCAGCGCCAACGCGGCCGACCGGGTCAAGCCGCCGCCACGGCACGACCAGCAGCTGCTGCAGTGGAACCCAAGAGCCACAGCATCGTGTCGATCGCCGTCCGCGTCATAGACACCGGTGTCTGTATTCCTCTCTCGCCGCTGACGGACGAGGATCAACTGCTGCCGGACGGCTCGCGGCCAGTGACCAAGTGTGCATCGGCCCTCTTCTTGTCACTACAATCCTTTGTGCTCCTCGGTACTGCGACCGCGACGCGCATCGGAATGCACTATCGTATCCTCGATTCGTCGGCCAAGAAGGTCACGGGTTTGTGTCAGATCAACAAACTCGCGGCTACGCTCGTGAGCAACTTTACACAAGACACCGAATCGATGTCGAAGCTGATACGCGAGTCGGTGCCACTGGTGAATCGCGCCTGCTTGCACCGTGGCAGCTTGCGCATGGTCGTGATGTTGCCCAAGAAGGAACTGTCGCTTGCCATGAGCGTGAGCTCGAGCGGTGTCGTGGTCGATATCAACTCGGATATTGCACATTACTTGGCGTCATTCAATCGGCTGCTGCTGGCCGGTCAGGCCAAGTGGAAGACCTTTGCCGGCAAGCTCGAACAGGGCCGAGCGGGTCTCGAACAACAATCGTCGCCACAACCAGCTGCCTCGTCTGCTGGCGCCGGCGCGAAACAAAAGCAACAAGCCGGAACGGGTGCCGCGGATTCCCCGGCGCCTTCCGATGCCGACACTGAGGAGAGCCGCTTGCGCATTGAGATTGCTCTCGATACGGCTATCGGCATCGTGACGCTACATCGACTCGAGCCGCTCGATCCCAACGACACGAGCTCGCAGATTGACGACGCACCGTCCATTTCGGCACGTACGAATACGCGCCACCAACGTGATCGCGACCAGGCCCGCCACCGAAACCGAGGCCTCGCGACCAGCGGTGGCAGCGGCACTTCGATGGACGCTACGAGTTTGTTGACCGATTACTCGTACTCGAGCGACTGGCGCTCGCAGACTCGACTCGACGCCTTTCAATGTCCGCCAGTGAGCGTACGCATCTCGCACAAGTACGTTCCTCCCAAGTCGAAGTCCAAGGTCAAAGGCCCTTTGAGCTCGTCGTCGTCGTCCTCGGACCGAAACATGGACGAACGCGGCAAGGTGATGGAGACGCGTGTCATGACGTCCATCGCCGGTGGCGAGCTCGTCATCTCGAAGGGCACGCTCGAGTTTGCGCAGGAGATTATGCGCCAAGTGCGCGAGCTGAATCTCTTTAGCTCGAGTGTCACCGACGACGAAGAGCCCTTGGGAACTGCAAGCCAGAGTGCCGAAGATCTTAGCACGGCGAGCTCAACGTCGTCGTCATCGTCGTCTCTGCCTCCAGCTTCTGGTGGCGACGAATCATTCGACTTTGCAGCCCTCAATGCCTCTCTTGGTGCTTTGACGGTCGCCATTTACGTCAAGCCTCAAGTTGTGAAACTCATGTGTACCCCGCTGACCGATGTCGTCTGCATGATGCAACTCGGCGAAGTCGAGGCCATGATCAGCACGATGCGTCGATCGAGCGATACACCAAGTGCTCGAGCTGGTATCTCACCTTCATCTCCGACACCAGTCGCTGATGAAATGTACATGTACAATGCTACATTTTGTTCTTCCGGTGCTGTTGTTAAGGTATAGAATTATTCACTCTGAGAGAGAGAGAGAGAGAGAGAGAGAGAGAGAGAGAGAGTTATTGATTTCGGATGGCTGTACTGAATGTGTGTTTGTGATTAGATCCATCATCCTCATGCCGTAGGATTGATTGTCAATGACGTTCAAGCGAATGTTGGACTCTCCAAGGCTCGTGGCAAGAAGGTATTCAAACACATCCACTCAGAAGGATCGTTGGCTTGGAGTTTCACTGATGGCGATGACGACCGTAAACACAGCTTTCAATCTCGGTGTTGCTACCAGTCAAGGAGATCAAGGTGTTATTTAGTGTGATGCAGCTCAAAGAGTTCTTCCTCTTTCAGCAGATTTGGATGGCTGGCCTGGGTCTACACTCAATGCCGGATGAAGATGAACGTAAGTCCACACCAAACGTGGGAGCGGTACCGCCACCAACGACTCCGGACGATTCGAAGGCAAGCACCTCGAGCAATCCGCTGGTGATTGTCGCAGCTGCCAAGGAGGCTCCGAAGCTCAAGGAGTACATTAGTGTCTTCTTGTTGCTGTCGCTCAATAGCGTCGTGGTCGAGAATAATCTCGGACAGTCGATCGGCAAGGCGACACTCAACGTGTCGAACACGGCGTTGCGAGTAGCGTTCCCCGGCAAGAAGAGCTCCAAGAAGAAGTCGGTGCCACGCACCATCTTTTCGTTCGAAGCTGCCGTCAAGAAGATTTCGCTCTTTTCCGTTGGAGCTTTGCAGGGTCGTGCTCATATCACTCGATTGGTACTGTCTTGTAACTATCTCTCTGGCTCGTTTGTTCCTCAATTGTTTCGATACTAATTGTGTATCGCGACGATAGATGCTTCTCGGTGGCCGTCATTGCGTTCCACCAGCACGTCCATTGAACCAAGCAAGCTTTAGTATCGGTTCGGCTGGTATCGAGCTCGAGTATAATCTCTCACCGATCTTGTTCTTGAGCTGCGGCACGACCATCATTCGCTTCCGCGACTACCTTGGCTCTGCTGATGCACTGGTGGTAGAGAGTGAGGTCGTTCTACCGACTCTTGATGTTCGAGTTGCGTCGGAAAGTATATCGGCCGTCGGCAGTGTCGTCATCATGTACGTATTGTCGGAGACGTACGCTCCTTGCTTGCACCTCACATCGTATCATGGGGAACGGGTGTAGGATCTATGACAAGGTCAGCGAGTACCATTCGAGTGCAATTCACAAGGCCAAGACGGCGTTCTCGCAGCAACGTGCTCGTCATCACGCCAAGGTTCCGGTTGAGGCTCTCAAAGGTCTTAGCAAGGAGGAGCGCCGAGCATTGAAGGAGTCCCGGCGCCAGGAGCGTCAAGATCGCCAAGAGACGCTCCAGAAGCGTCTCCTCAAGTCTCGTGCTGTTGGCTCGGGTTCGCCCGCGCTCGCCACGAGTACTTGCTCTAGCGGCAGTGCCAGCTCCACGACCAGCAGTGAGCGACAATCTCCGACCGAGACACTGCTTGCCCAAGTGATGCGCATCGTTCCGATCGGAAACTTGACTGTCCAAGGCCAATCTCTACGGGTATGTTGGCGCTGCGGTGGTTGGCACACAGTAGTGCGCGTGCACGCATACACAATGCCCAAGTAGTAACCATGAACCTTGGGATGGATGGATGGATGGATGTAGATCTCGGTCTACGGCTACAGCCTTCGCGATCCGTCGTGGGTGTCGTTCTCGATCAACTCGGCCAAGATCAAGCTCGTGCAAAACTACAAGAAGGAGAAGGAGGAAGTGCATCGACAGCTCTCGATCGGCGTCGCCAACTGCGAGATCAACAAGATGACCTCGAACGAACAAGTGACCGAGGCCACCAACAACATTATCTTTTCGATCCCACACGCAACCATTCTCTTGTACACGCTGCAGAATCTGCCGGGAGCCGACGTACCCGACCTTAACAACATTGGCTACTGGTTTGTGACTGAGTTCAACGAGCCGATCTTCATCTCAGTCAATCTCTCGCTCTACTCGTACTTTAAGGACACGATCATGCTGTACATTGATGCGTCGCGAGAGACACTCAAGTCGGTCAATCGCATGAAAGCTGCAGCGGAACTCATGTATAAGAGGCCTCTTGATTCTCGAGGTATGTTTTGAGTGATTGACCGTGAGTATGAGTGAGTGAGTGGGAAGGAAGATACTGACATGCATACCGACTATTCGTAGTGCCTGAGGAAGTCGAGGTGCCTCCGCCAGAACCTGACCCACGTGTCTTTATCGAGAAGAAGTTTGTGCTTGAGCCTCGCATCAGCGTGCTTGGAGACCAGACGCCCAAGGTTTCGACGGTACTTGGTTGGGTCGGTATCTCCGACCATCACTTGATTCCGACCAAGATGCAAGTGCTCTTGATCGACAACCTCGAGATGGTACTCAAGGCCGTTGGATTCGTCTCAGATATGCTCGATTCCCAGTCGATACTTTCGTGAGTAGACTGTTGTGTGTGTAAGTAATGTTGGTGCGAGTGTGCAACTTCTTGTTGTTGTTGTTTGAGTTTATGAATCAGTGAATAGACAAACGAATCGGTGAATGAATGAATGAGATTGTACAATACAATGACCAGGCGTTGCAGTGCCAAATGTGCATACAAAGAGCGTGTCTGTGCTACTTGTTGATTGCAGTAGTACCCTTGGTGCTGCTCGTCGGCACTTTGATGGCTGCATAGACGTCAAAGGCGCCAGTACCCTTGGAGGCTGTGATCTCGGCGACCTCTTGTTGCATCATGCTCGCGCGTTGCTTTTCGTATTGAAGCCACAACTCGAGGAGGAGGCATAGAATCCAACCGCATATACAAATACCGCCCATGATACAGAAGGTGCCAAGGTAGCGATCACGACCGGTACAGTTCTGGCACAAGGAGCCAGCCAGCAATGTCGCGAACAAGAAGCTTCCAATGGCTGTGCAATAGTTGAAAGGAGTGTCAGTATGCGAACGAGGAACATGTGGCGCATAGCTTGCTGCTGCTGCGTACCAGGGGCGATCATGACCACGTTGAGGTTGCCACCAAAGTGATTGCCTCCAAAGAACTTGTAGATCAACGACGGCATGATAGAGAAGATGGCACCGTACGCCAATCCGGCACAAACGACGCCCGGATAGAGCCACACGACTTGCTGCACGAACGCCAGGTACGTGACCGACACACCCATGAACAGGATCGAGGACGAGAGTAGCACGACCGGCGACACGTGAGGCTGTGCCAGGTCGCTGATGACGCCGGCCAGCAGACGTCCAGCGCAGTTGCACAGAGACAGCAGTGTGACCAGCAGGTCTTGGTCTCCGTTCTTGCCGCCGAGAGCGATCGTCTGCTTGCCAATGTTGTTGATGACCACGAGGCCAGCTCCTGAGCCAGCCAGGAAGGCCAAGAACAGCATCCAGAACTTGAGGTGCGTGAACATGACGAGGAAGTTGACTTCGACCTGCGGCGGATCGCTCGCAATGTCGCCTGAGCCCGCTTCCTTGGCCCCATCATCGACCTCGGACGAGAAGACCGTGTTGATGTCGAACTCACTCGCTTGCTTGGGCTGAGGCAGTGGCGACAGGAACACGACACCGAGCAACGCCACGGCTGGCAGGCAGATGGCAAGGAACAAGAAGAAGCCCGTGACGTTGCTCTCGAATCCAAAGTGGTAAA
>Ga0209914_1002424_pt1 | contig 15475 bp, 9 predicted proteins | sample ThiBiot_500_plan_FD_183949 | JGI IMG/M metagenome (GOLD analysis project Ga0209914, IMG submission 183949) | Wastewater bioreactor microbial communities from Cape Town, South Africa - Thiocy_cont_500_plan (SPAdes) | ecosystem: Engineered > Bioreactor > Thiocyanate-remediating > Anaerobic-Aerobic ...
ACGGTGATCGGTGTGAGGGTAATTGGGTGAACGGGAAAATGTCAGGAAATGGTACATGCACATGGGTTTATGGTAAAAAATACGTAGGTAATTGGATGAATGGAAAGATGTCAGGAAAAGGTACGTGCATATGGGCGGGTGGCATCAAATACGTAGGTGATTGGGTTAATAATAACATGCATGGAGAAGGTATTAAAATATGGGCCAATGGGGATAGATATCAGGGCACGTTTAAAAATGGTAGGTTATATATGTAGTAGGTTTGCTTTAAATACACACTTTTATACTTGTAGATGTACCAGTTGATGGTACTATGACCTCTGGTAGGATTAGTGGTGATGATCATGCAAAGAAACGATGTCCGATAGTTTGTCAACGTATTAATCTCAAGTAGAATGGTCATTGGGCTACGGCTAGATGGAAAGCTATGTCGTTCTGTATTTGCGTAGAAATGAATGCACTATCATACTAAATAGAGTTGATTTTTTCTCTTTTCTGAAAGAAAAAGTAATACGGAGCTTAATTACTGATAAAAAGTTTGTCTGTTTGTTCTATCCGGTCAGAAAACAGTATGCCAAAGATTATGGGACTCTTAATGCTGATATATCAGCTAGTAAAACGGCGAGCGAATATGCAACATTATTTAATGCACAAAGATTTATCAACAGATCCTTGTACTTTTAAATTCCGTACGTGGCAAAAATGAATAAAAGAGCAGCTACTCTGTATCGTCTGACTGATTCAGATATACATTCATACATGTAACAAGATATGTCGTAATTGGAAGAAGTTTCGACCAACACGCGATGTGACTAACAGAGCGTCAAAAATACAATCCAGCAAACACACAACATCCTTCCTTCGAATGTGGATTTTTCACTCTCTGTATTTTGGTAGCCTTGTTATGATGACATCTATGAAACAAGATATAAAGGTAAAATTCATTCGTAATAAGGTTAAAATGAATAATTACTTTATCAGCAACAAACTGTAGGTGAAAGTGTTATCATTTGATAAAAATAAGAATACCTTTTTCGCATATTCGCCAAAGTCAAACTGTAAAATTAGAGCGGAAAAACTCAACGATGGTCGATACATCAATATCGCTTTCAACTGCAAACACAAAACTACGTAGACAACTTCATATTCCAGTAGCCCAAAACTTCCATCTTGTATGGTTAGATGAAAGTATCGACGAAGATAATAACGACGAATGTTGCGAAGCAGTTATGAAATTACGGCAAATTGTTAATACTGTTAATACCTTCACTGATGTAGATGAATGTATTGATTTTATTACTGACATCGAGCACGAACTATGTATTATGCTGGTATCAGAACTCTTTTTTGGGATTATTGCTTTTATAATTCCAGAAATCCATCAAATAACTTCAGTTTATATATACCATCGTAATAAGTCGCTTTCAAAGAACTCCTCTTCAGAATTGCAGTCTAAAGTGAAAGGTATTCACGCAAGCATCACATCGATCTGTGAAGCACTCAAAACGGCTACTCAAGATTGTGATCGTAACTCCATCAATATTAGCGTTGTCAAGCCATCTGATGAAATTCCGAATAAAGTTTCCGATCTGGTCGATTCATCCTTTATGTATACTCAACTACTCAAGGAGATTATTCTTACTATTGATTTTGAACCAAAACATATAAATGAATTCCTAATGTATTGTCGGCAACAATCTAGCGAACTGAAACATATTGATATGATAGAAAAAGACTATCATCCTCAACAAGCAATTTGGTGGTATACCTATTCACGTCTCTTGTACACCATGCTTAATAGAGCATTACGTTTAATGGAAGTGGATCTTATAATTAAAATGGGATTTTTTGTTCGTGATCTTCATAATCATATTGCAGAACTTCATTTACAGCAATATTCTGGACGTTCCGATAAGAAATCATTCGTGGTGTATCGTGGTCAAAGTTTGTCTCTAAAAGACTTTAATGATATGAAGGATGCACAGGGTGGATTATTGTCATTTAATAATTTTTTATCAACAAGTCTGAGTCGAGAAGTATCTTCGTTGTTTGCAGACTGTGAGCAAGGTGATCCTAATCTAATAGGTATTTTATTTCAAATAACTATCGATCCATCAATACCTTCGTCCATATTCACCAATGTTAAAGATTTTAGTAATTTTAAAGAAGAAGAAGAGATTCTCTTTTCTATGCATTCCATTTTTCGTATTGAATTGGTTAAAAAAATCGATGGATATGATCGGCTTTGGCAAGTGGACTTGACATCAGCCGATGAAAACAAATCATCACTTCATCTCTTGACCGAACACCTACGAGAAGAAACGTTTCCAGAGACGAAAGGATGGTATAGATTAGGTACCTTACTCATTACATTAGGACAATTTGATAAGGCTAAACAAGTATTTGATATCATGCTTCATCAGACTATGGATCAGCGTGAAAAAGCAAATATTTATAGCATGCTTGGGGCGATTAAAAACGGTCAAGGACATTATACCGAAGCTATAGAATCGTATGAAAAATCACTTGGAATTTATAAACAAACTCTTCCCGCAAATCATCCAGATTTGGCTACTTCATACAACAACATCGGATTGGTGTATGAGAGCATGGGCGAATACTCGAAAGCACTTGAATATTATAAGAAAGATCTTGAAATCAGGAAAAAAGCTCTTCCTGCAAATCATCCAGATTTGGCTACTTCGTACAACAACATCGGATTGGTGTATAAGAGCATGGGCGAATACTCGAAAGCACTTGAATATTATGCAAAATCACTTGAAATCAGGAAAATAGCTCTTCCTGCAAATCATCCAGATTTGGCTACTTCATACAACAACATCGGATTGGTGTATGACAGCATGGGCGAGTACTTGAAAGCACTTGAATATTATGAGAAATCACTTGAAATATCGAAAAAAGCTCTTCCTGCAAATCATCCTTCATTGGCTACTTCGTACAACAACATCGGATTGGTGTATGACAGCATGGGCGAATACTCGAAAGCACTTGAATATTATGAAAAATCACTTGAAATCAGGAAAAAAGCTCTTCCTGCAAATCATCCAGATTTGGCTACTTCGTACAACAACATCGGATTGGTGTATGACAGCATGGGCGAGTACTTGAAAGCACTTGAATATTATGAGAAATCACTTGAAATCATGAAAAAAACTCTTTCTAAAAATCATCCTTCATTGGCTACTTCGTACAACAACATCGGAAGTGTGTATAGGAGCATGGGCGAGTACTCGAAAGCACTTGAATATTATGAAAAATCACTTGAAATCAGGAAAAAAGCTCTTCCTGCAAATCATCCTTTGTTGGCTACTTCGTACAACAACATCGGAATGGTGTGCGACAACATGGGCGAGTACTTGAAAGCACTTGAATATTATGAAAAATCACTTGAAATCATGAAAAAAACTCTTCCTTCAAATCATCCTTTGTTGGCTGCTTCGTACAATAACATCGGAAGTGTGTATGACAACATGGGCGAGTACTCGAAAGCACTTGAATATTATGAAAAAGATCTTGAAATATCCAAAAAAGCTCTTCAGGAAAATCATCCAGATTTGGCTGTTTCTTACAACAACCTCGGAAGTGTGTATGACAACATGGGCGAGTACTCGAAAGCACTTGAATATTATGAAAAATCACTTGAAATCATGAAAATAGCTCTTCCTCAAGATCATCCTTCCTTGGCTACTTCATACAACAACATCGGATTGGTGTATAGGAGCATGGGCGAATACTCGAAAGCTCTTGAATATTATGGAAAATCACTTGAAATTAGGAAAAAATCTCTTCCTACAAATCATCCTTCATTGGCTACTTCATACAGCAACATCGGAAGTGTGTACGACAGCATGGGCGAGTATTCGAAAGCACTAGATTATTTTGGTCGTGCTCTGGATATTTGGCAACTTTCATTACCCTCAAATCATCCAAAGATTCAAGTTGTGAAAGAGAGCATTGATTTCATTAAAAAGAAGTTGTAACTAAGTTTGTTTTTTTCGCGCGTATGAAAAGTAAATCGATAGTCAATGTGAAAGTCTTCTTGTGAATTTTTAGAGCATATAGTCAGTCCTTGGACGTTGTATTGCGACAAGGAAGTTATAGTTATAATACCCATTGGTGTCTCGTTTCCTTCTGGAATGAAAAGTGCTGATTATTGATAGATGGAGTTACGTGATAGGTGTAAATGAAATTTTAATTAGAAAAGTCTTTCAACGGATCTAAGTTAGTTTATGCAATAAACTAAAACACGCAGCTTGTTTTTGTTTGATTTAGCGTTTGTATAAGCTGTTTTGAAACAATCTACTGTAGATGTGTTAAAATAACTGTAATGTAAAAGAAGTAATCAACATTAGTAGATTAATCGAAGGTTATGTAACAGAAGAAAAACACATATGTATACACGTTAGATGACAATTATAATATTTCATTTTGATTTTATCAGAGACTATTCGTTTGCGAGTTGGATCAACTTCGACCGTAAATAGTATTAATATAACAGTATAGATATACAATATCAAATTAGTCTTCATTTGTTTGATATTACAAAGGCTTATGGGATGATCAACCTGAATAATTTTCGTTTTAAATACCATCGAAGTTCATGATAATAAACAAATGAATTTAATCGAATTATAACTGCACTAACCACAGGCAGTATTTTTACAATTGCAAACATCCAAATATCAGTTATTTCACTTGCACTTGAGAGAGATGTAATAACTGATTCAAATCACTAAATAACTCAAAAAGAATCATTGAATCACAAAAGGTTGTTACCATCTTGACTTTACACCGTTGTGTTTATCATTCTAGATGAAATTGTATATCGAGTATTGAATGCTGATGTATTTTCTATCCTATGTTGATCATTTTCTTTGCAACACTATAAATCATAAGTAAATACAGTCGAAAAACATGATTATACTTCTTGCTCAAAGAAAAATTATTTCATTTATTATATGAATAAAAAATTTTAAATATTTTTGAATATTGCAAACTTTTCTAATACCGATTGCTGGTCAGTTACTTTGATTTCACTTGGCTTTCTGACACCAAATATTTCTTGCAGTTTATCATAAGCCGATTGTTCATAACCAGTAAATATCAGAGAAGTATGATAAAATCCGAGTTTACGTGCTTCGTATAAGAATCGAGCACCGGCCGTTTTCGGCAAATGTTCATTTGTTCTTTTCATATCAGTGATCATACGAAATGTTTTGGTTGTTTTCAATCGTTGGCCAAATTCAGAACGAAGAAAAGCCAGCGCTGATTCGGTATTTGATTTTGGAACAAAATGAACATTGATACTGGCGCCAAGTGTACTAGCTTTTTCCATATGTCTTTTATTTTCCCAATCAGCATCGAAGATATTATCATCAACCCATAATATAACATATTTTGAAAAACCTAATTCAATCTTAAAAGAAACGAAAAACGTTAAATAGTTAGATGACATCGACCTGAAATTTACTTGTCTCAAATAGATTTTATTTTTGTTGACGCCAGTACCTTGTGTAACTTTACAAACCAGAAAAGATAGTAATACGGTTAGTAAAATGGGACATATAATCTCCACCCTTGTCTGAACTATTAAACTGAAGCGAAGTTATAATTTCACCTGGATGATAGTCTTTCAAGTCCTCTGCTTCCAAGTTAATATATCGAACCACTCGACCCCAATAGAAATCTATGTGTGAAAGACCTCGAGTAAGATAATATAAAATCATAGCTCCTCGACTGCCCACTTTTGTCTGATCCACATCCAAGTGATCTTGTTTGACAAGTCGTCGAGCCAAAATCGTTGCATCGGCATTGAGAGCTGCACTGTATCCACCTGTGTAAAATGCGATTGCAAAACTATACGCTCCTGCATCATCTTCAGAAACGCCGCGTCTCATAAAATAGAAGTACGTTTCAGCACTCTTGTTCGAATGCATTTGAATAGAATCAGGATCATCGTATTTTTGACACGATCTTACTAAATTAATAAACGATGGAGATCTTTCACCATCTTTCATCAATTCATTTAATGCTTGTCCGAAATCATCTTCAATAACAGCAAATTGATCATTTTACCGACTGAATGCAAGTACATTCGTTGTTTGAGTTTGTGTTGTTTATTCCCAAAATTTCGTTTAGCTATTTGTGCTTGATTGAGTACGTCATTATGACTGATACGATTTACCATTCGTTGAGCTTCATCTTCGGACATAATATACGTCTTCTTTTTTGGGACCGCAGATTTACTTGCCATTTTTCGAACTAGAGTGCAACGAAGAGGAAAATTAGAACCACATATTTCCTGCTAGTCGGACAGATGGGATATAGAGAACTCAATTTAGCATCTTAAATGGTAGCAGAATTGAACATGATTATTAGTGTAAAGTAGATCAACAAGAATTTCATTCGAAATTTCTCAAATTGGTATTCGAAACCGCTTATACAAAACAAAACTACTTACGAGTAAATGTATGAATGATTTGTCTTGCTTTGAAAATATACGATGCATTCTCGCTATATCTTAAATATTTGCTCTCTCCATCTGTCACAAAATCAACCAAGCGTTTATTCTCAATAGATAGTAAGCACACCAATGTTTTTTCCTAGTATAGGTGTACAACGGCTATCTTAGGAAGTAAGAAGAGAAGACAATTTTGGTTCTCTTCAGTATACGTTTGCTTTTTTATGGTCAGATTGTGTTCTTTATGATCAAAAGCAATACTCCAGATATGACGAGCAGTGTAAAAACGGAATGAAACATGGACGAAGTACATACACAGGAGCGATTGGACTGATGATTCGCAACATTCCACAGTGGGTATACATATGAGGGAAAATTTGAAAATGGTATGTTTATATAGCATATATTCTACTTTTGAGATGGAATCTTAACTAAATAGAAAGTCTGTATTGAGAAAGGAAGCAATGTGAATTGAAAGAAAAACCCTTTATAATATCCTGATTTTTGAGTAATATTGATATGAAAACGAAGAACTTTTTCGTATGTACTCACTTTAAGCTACTTGAAACTAATTATTTTGCATATGCTAGAGACATCTTCCATCAATATGAAGTGTATATTATAATTACTACCTCACAGCGGTTATTAGTGAAACAATATAGTTTTTGTACAATTTGAGAGACATATTATAGAACAGAAAAAGAGGTAATGATTTATTGGATTATAGTCGCTAAGATACGCATTGTAGTGCCAGATAAGTTTCTTCCGAGTCATCGAAATAGAAAGGTAGTTGAAAATATGATACATTCGACAACAGTAAGTCACAATAATCATAGCGGTGCTGAAAGAAAGGATATAGAAATCGTCATGCTACGTCCATTAAATCAAACGACTGCCGATCCAAATCATTATCAATGGAACAGTACGGATTTTGAAAATCTTGAAGGTCTGCATATCATATGGTTAGATGAAAATATTACTAAAATGAATGACTGTCAAGATACTATCGAAAAACTATCAGATGTTGTTAATTATCTACAAATATTTACTGATGCTGACATGTGTGTGGATTATATAACAGAGAATAGTACAGAAAAGATATTTCTGATTGTTTCAAATCGTTTGAGAAATATTATTAAATATGTACAGTACTTTATAACAGCTGCATATATATTCTGTATGAAAGAATCTGATCCATCACGTGATTGGGAAATGAAAGAAGTCGAAAAACTACGTGGAATATTCGTAGATCAACAGAAATTAATATCAAAACTATCAAAAGACGTACTAGTCATAATGAAACAAACTCCACTGACTATATTTGAAACCAATGAGATGAACGAGCGATCAACAATGGTCGTACAAGAGCAACAGTCTTCCTACGTTTGGTGGCATATTCTGTTAGGAACATTAGTCGTACGTCATCCATTGTATGTAACGAATGCAAAAGAAGAATTGATCGAAGAATGTAAATTATACTATAAAAATAATAAACGAGAACTAGAAAAAATTCGAGAATTCGATCGAACATATTCTCCTACGGACGCAATCAAATGGTACACATACGATTCATTTCTTTATCGTCTGCTGAATAAAGCGTTGCGAACGCAAGATATCGATATTGTATTTAAATTTCGGTTCTTTCTGAATGATTTATATCAACAATTGTATAAAACACATCTGACATCAATCGAACATTTACCTGAAAAACTTCATGTCTATCGCGGGCAACGAATGGAATTAAAAGAAGTTAATATATTGAAGAATAATACGAAAAATTATACTAGTATGAATACATTTCTGTCAACGACATTGAATATAAATATAGCTAAAATCTTTGCTGGAGGAAGTGATGTATTGGCAGAATCAGTCTTATTTGTGATTACTATTAATACAAAACTCAAAAAAATCCCATTTGTTATTATAGAAAACAGTGCCGAAGAGGAAGTTTTAATTTCAATCGGAGCTGTTTTTCAAATCATTTCGGTCGAATTTGATTCAACCGATCATCAGTGGTGTGTAAAATTGGATTTAACAGAAAATATAGATAATAAATTGAAAGAGTTAATTGAACATCATCGTCCTTATGATTCCAGTTGGAAAGATAACGTTGACGAATCTGTTAGAAATATGATTAACAAATTCGAAGATTTGACTAACGAAGATCAATCATATCAGTTACGATTGGGTTTCTTTCTTTGGCGAATAGGACAAACTGATAAAGCAGAACGGTACTTGGAACAAATTCTTAATTCAAAAGAATTTAATACATTTAAAGAAGAACGCAAAATTGAAACGTATCTGTATTTGAGCATGTTGTATCGCGAGAAAAACGATACGAAAGCCTTGGAATATTATCGATTAGCCTCTGAAATTCTACTAGCTTTCCCACGACATAATCTACCGTGGCTTGTTCTTGGCGTTATCCTACGAGAAATCGGACATATTTATCTGAATCGAAATCAGTTCGATATTGCCTTAAAAAAGATGCAATTATCACGACGTTTTATTCGTAGTACGATGACAGGAGATAAGATGGTACTCTATTGCTCCATAGATACGTCAATTGGAATGGTCTATTTCAAACAAGGTTTTTATGAAAAAGCCTTAGAAAGCTTCAATGAAGCATATGCATTACAGATTGAGCACTTGCCAGATTGTCATCCAGAAACAGCATTGACACTCCAATATATTGGTAAAGTTTATGATAGGCTAAACAATTATGTCGATTCAATAGATGCGTTTCAGAAAGCGCTTAGAATCATGGCCATTTGCTATCCATGGAATCATGAGACGACTTTAACAGTACACATTTTGATAGGTTCAATATATGAAAAATCAAATGATCTTTCAGCATTCATTGAACATTATGAAAAAGGTTTAACAATTGCGAAATCACTTTATCGATTCGATGATGAGGAATTGATATACTGTTATGTGCAGTTAGGTGGTATCTACTCGAAAATGTTTTATTACTCGTTACATCAAATGCGTGATCGCAATATCGCTGAAAAATATCATAAACTAATAATTGAACTTGTTCAGCAGTGTCCGCCGTTGAGAAACAATTTAAACTTAGAGAAAATCGATCGAGATCTCAAGCTTTTCCCATTACAATTCGACACATCTAGTGACGACCAAAGAACAACAATGACGGAGTCATTTGTTCAGAACATTATTTCAACAGCAACCATTAAACGTGAAGATTCGTCAGTTTGCGAGGCTAAAAGTTTGAAAGAAGATACAGAATTAGCGAAGACAGTAACTGCTTTCATTCGAGAGAATCACAAGCAACCATTGTACACATTGCAATATTATAGTTGTGAAGAAATCATTCAGATGGTATTCTATTTCGTTGCCATTGCGAATGGATGTGAATCTCCATCGTTTGAAATATCACAACTTAAGAAGTGTTTCTTACGTGGAAAGCTTACTCCTCGTTATGTCGGTATGTCGAATGAATGGACTCATTGTAAACATTCAAACTTTGTCACGTGTTTGAGTTCGAAACAGCAAAAGAACCGATTTATTTCATTTAAATATGATAATACTGAATTTATAAAACCGTTGCAAGATCTTATGATCAAATATTTGATCGATGGTGGTCAATATTCTGATTTATCGGATATTGATCGTGTTCGGCAGTTTTTTGAATTAGCTATTGAATCATGCAATCCAATTTTCATTCTAGAATCGTACACATTAGAAAGTGAATTTTATCATCGCATAGCTAATGATTTCAATAAATTACATCCGTCAATTGCAAATCATTCGCTTGGACGTCAAATTGCGGATCTCTTCAAATATCATGATTTATTTAAAAAACGTACTTACAACGGTAAAGCATATCGTTGGATGAAAATGACGCATCCTAAGTCAGACGAACTTCCAACCGCACTTTTTATCGGTATGAAATATATGATGAAATCACTGTTGTCAGCATCGAAATTAATGAATTAAAACAGTCCTATTCTCGCTGTGCTCGCTGAAGAAAACTCTAGCGTTTATGACGATGATGCGTACGAGTTGGTTCTTTGTGAATTTATATTTACTGAAAAGAACATGCAAACAAGTGCTATTGATGTTGATACATTGTCGTTGTATCCCGATGAAGGTGAGGTCTTAATTCTACCATACACAGTATTTGAAGTTACTGTCTATAAAATGATGATCAATAATCAATGTGCATTTGTGCGCTTACAAGAACTGCTATCACCACGAGACTGTCGATGTTCTCATTGCGAATCAGCGATTAATGACAATGTCATTATTGTAGTACCAAATTCGACAGATCTTCCAGAGAGCGAAGTTGATGCTATTCAACGAAGATATCGGGAAAAACGGCAGATTGTCGATTCACTAACGATTGACGATATTATGAATCCATGATGTGAAGTCAACTAATCAATATCGAGTATTTTCTTGAGAACGTTTGATCACGAAATGTCTTCCAAATGTAAATACTTGCTTCACTAGTTGCATCATCACCTGATGGTAGAATTTTACCAATGGCTAAGAATATTTGTATGAACGCACTTTTGCCACTGGAATCTTCACGTAGAATTAGAAATCTATCGACATTATGTCGTAATTGAATCACAAATCGATGTATTCGACATTGGAAGTCAATCAAGTCACAGAGATTTTCAAAAAACCATTACCTTACTTAGTCAGACAGGCGAATGGAAGAAGAACTAATTGGTGTACTTAGATTTTTCTTTTTTTATGTGAATACCTGCAAAACATGACGCTATTGTTTGGATATTACAAACAACAGGGATTCTTCCCTTTCGATTATTTGAAATCCCACGAACAAATTTGATCTTATACGATTGAATTACACATCACGGCAAACTATTCCCATGATCTTTAGATAAGAAAAAAACACAAACTTATAAATACGCTTCGTCTTTCCTTCATTCTTTATTCGATATCACATATAGAAATGGGAAGATACCTATTGTTTATTTTAATTCTTATTTTCGCTGCAATTGTAAGTCCCTTACCGATTAAGAAAAGCAAACCGAAAGTGTTTTCGGTCAAGTCAAAACAAGATGCATACAAATTACTCACTGAAATGGGTTATAATCAGTGTGAGAATCCGTCTGATTCAGAAACAGATAAATTGAATCGACCACCATGTCAAACAGGATTTGAATCAGTATTGGAAGCCTTCCAAAAAGCTTATCATTTACCTGTTACCAAGAAACTCGATTCAGCGACGCTTAAATTACTGAATACACCACGATGCGGTATTCCCGATGGTCCATCAGCATCTGTAAATCGTAGAACACTTTGGTATTGCTTTTGTTTGCTCTTATTACTGCTAGAATTACCTTCCTTTATAGGCCGACGAATCGAACACTTCTATGGAAATTGCATTATAAAACTATGTCATACGATAAAACACATGCTCGTCGTATAATTCAAGAATCATTCGATGATTGGTCAAAGTATACGAATTTAAATTTTCGTGAAGCGATCGGAAATGAACAAGCTGATTTCAATCTAGCTTTTGTGACAGGTAAACACGGAGATGGCTTTCCTCTTCCATCTGTCAAACGTGCTGTATACGCTCATGCATTTTATCCATGGCATAGATATCGTGGACAAATCCACTTTAACTCTATTGAAGACTGGACTCATGAGTGAGTAGAATATTGGAATACTGTCGCCCAATGTACATCTCTCTTCTATAGATATAAAGACAATGGTCAAGATACTAATTTGCGGTTAGTGGCCACACATGAAATTGGCCATGCTCTTGGTCTTCCGCATTCACTCTCGAAAGATGCGATTATGTATGATTTTTATCAATTCATACAACCAACAGACTTACTGCCAAAAGACGTACGTGAGCACTTTCAACTTTTTCTTATCTCTCATCTTTCTTCCAGGATCAAGTTCGGATTCAATCATTATATGGCAACAAAACAACTACAGCCTCCAAAAGTGAGATCATATACATAATAAGCGAAACATACGAAGTTCTTGTGTGAATACCTACCCTATAGTATCCGTCATTGTTATAATACCTCACTATAAACAGAAATACTTTTATTAACGTCGCTTTTCTTCAGTAACATGTTTGATTTTATAATTATTAGATTGTGTTATTCATTCCGACAATCCACAGTCCAAATATGAAGGAGAATGCAAAGATGGGATGAAACACGGACACGGAATACTTACACGGACTGATGGTGCGAAATACGTAGGTGATTGGGTAAATGATGTGAAATCAGGAAAAGGTACATATACATGGGCTGATGGTGAAACATACGTAGGAAATTGGATGAATGATGAACGAAATGGACAAGGAATTTGTACCTACGCAAACGGAGACAAGTATGACGGCAATTGGGTAAATGATAAACGATCAGGAAAAGGTACATATACATGGGCTGATGGTAGGAAATACGTAGGTGATTGGGTAAATCATGTGAAATCAGGAAAAGGTACATACACATGGATCAGTGGTGAAAACTACGTAGGTGATTGGGTGAATGGTAACATGCATGGAAAAGGAATTCGTACCTACGCAAGCGGAGCTAAGTATGACGGTAATTGGGTAAATGATGAACGATCAGGAAAAGGTACATACACATGGGTTGATGGTGCGAAATACGTAGGTGATTGGATGAATGATAAACGAAATGGACAAGGAATTTGTACCTACGCAAGCGGAGCTAAGTATGACGGTAATTGGGTAAATGATGAACGATCAGGAAAAGGTACAATCACATGGGTTGATGGTGCGAAATACGTAGGTGATTGGATGAATGATAAACGAAATGGACAAGGAATTTGTACCTACGCAAGCGGAGACAAGTATGACGGCAATTGGATGAATGATAAACAATCAGGAAAAGGTACATACACATGGATCAGTGGTGAAAACTACGTAGGTGATTGGGTGAATGGTAACATGCATGGAAAAGGAATTCGTACCTACGCAAGCGGAGCTAAGTATGACGGTAATTGGGTAAATGATGAACGATCAGGAAAAGGTACATACACATGGGTTGATGGTGCGAAATACGTAGGTGATTGGATGAATGATAAACGAAATGGACAAGGAATTTGTACCTACGCAAGCGGAGACAAGTATGACGGCAATTGGATGAATAGTGAACGATCAGGAAAAGGTACAATCACATGGGCCAATGGTGACAGATACACAGGTGATTGGGTGAATGATAAACGAACTGGTCAAGGAATATATACATGGCCAAATGGAGATAAGTATGATGGCAATTTGGTGAATGGTATAAAATCAGGAATAGGTACATACACTTGGGCCAATCGTGAAAAATATGTTGGTAATTGGGTGAATGATAAGAAGCATGGAAAAGGTATTAAAACATGGCCAAATGGAGATAAATATGATGGTATCTTTAAAGATGGTAGGTTATATATGTAGTAGGTCTGCTTTAAGGATACAGCTTTATGTTTGTAGGTTCACCAGTTGATGGAACTATGACCGCTGGTCCGATTAATGATCATAATCATGCAAAGAATCGATGCCCGGTAGTTTGTCAAGGTATTAATCTCAAGTGGAATGGTCATTGGATTACGACTAGAGAGAAAGTTATGTCGGTCTGCAATTGCGTAGCTTGACCATTTTATATAATCCTTCTTTTAATTAGTTAATAAATGAATGAACTATTATGCTAAATAGAAGTTTTTTTCTTTTCTGAAAGAAAGGGTAATACGAAACTGAATTACTGATAAAAAGTTTTTCTGTTTGTTCTATCCGATCAGAGAGCAGAATGGAATATAGTGACTCATAATATTGGTCATTGATGGTTGGGAGTTTTGTTTGAGTTTGTACAAATCGACTGGAGGTTTCTGCGTCTAAATTATAAATATAAGTCAAATAACGACTTAACCTAGCGGCGTACTTTCTACTTAGCACATGAGTTTTTTATTCAATAAATTGTTCAATTCGATGTTCTGTTGCAGTGATAAAGAATATATTTCCATTGCCGTCAAAAGTAAAAGTTTGAGGATAGCTTAATTCGGTTGATACTAAGCCAGTCTCATCGGAACATCCAATCGCATACTGGAAATCATTTGATACTTGTATACGATGATTATCGGAATCCGAAGCAAAAAAGATTTATTATCAGCATCTAACAGAATTCTACTTGAAAATCTCAGTTGAATTTTTCGTATCAATGTACAAAGTCCAAGGTAGTGTACGGATTTGACTCTGATCTGCGAATGTCGTTGCATATTGATTCCAAGTTGAATTGGAAGTAAACATCGGTTAATTATACGATTGACCTATGGAAAAGAAAAGTTTTTTTTTCAAAAAATAAAAATCTTTAACTTTGAATTTGTCGAATAATGAATTTCTATGTTTGATTGAAGAATAAAATCAAATTTTTATGTTTTAAGAAATTGCTTTTAAGTGTCGATGAGAAATTTTTGCTGTGACATTGACTTCTCTTGTTCTTCTGTTTATTCGAATGCTAAAAACAAATCTCTCGAAGATTTTCAAAGTTTGACATCTTAGGCAAAAACCTCGTCATTTACCCAAAAAATAACGAAAATATATTAAGAAAATTAAAAGTCAGAAATATTTCATTTTGTCTCGAGATTCATTCAAACTTTTACTCAGACACAATACGTCGTCTTTAACAAGAGATAGAAAATAATACAAAACATTTCAAATATATTTTAATTATTCTTTCCTTTCGAAAAATCAAAAACAAATTTCGTCACGTATCTTTTTATGAATAAAAATAAATAAGCAGAAGAGAATCAACTTGTACAATCATGAAAATTTAGATGTTGTTAATCGATGATATTTAATGACGTGACAAAATAAATTGTTTTAAAAACACGTCGACAATAAAAACATATTTTCATTTGAAATGTTTCTTCGGATTTGCATTGGTTTGTTCATCCAACAACAACATTTTACTATTGCAACTGTTTCATTTAATCAACCGAGATTTCGAACCAATGCTACTTGGAATTCAATTG
>Ga0209914_1002427_pt1 | contig 15469 bp, 10 predicted proteins | sample ThiBiot_500_plan_FD_183949 | JGI IMG/M metagenome (GOLD analysis project Ga0209914, IMG submission 183949) | Wastewater bioreactor microbial communities from Cape Town, South Africa - Thiocy_cont_500_plan (SPAdes) | ecosystem: Engineered > Bioreactor > Thiocyanate-remediating > Anaerobic-Aerobic...
TTGCTTATCTTTGGAAGGACCCCGACGAGATCTCAACGGCGACGGAGGTTATCGACCATGCTGAATCCGAATATGCAATTAGTTTTTTCCGGGAACTCATCCTTCAAAACCGCCCCACGGTGATATGTTTAGAAAACACTTTCTTTATTCTACAGATTTGCAATAAAAACTGAACGAGCCAATATAAATCTTTTACTAAAGATGTCGTTTGTTAATATACGAGTTTATTTTTTGATTAAAACAACATCGAATATATACATAAAAAGAGAGAAGTTTAGTTGTGTTGACAGAGACAAGTATTTAAAAGAATGAAAATAGCTCCATTGGTATCGTCAGATGCGAGAATATCTTGACAATGATCATTATTAAAATCCGCAACATTCATCCACGGATAGAGACCATTAAATGGAGCCGTATAAACTGATTGAATGTTAAAATTTTGATGGCCATCCGAAATATAAATATAAATCACATAAGGTGAAATCGATGCAGCAACAATATCATCGAAACCATCATTATTTAAATCCCCAGTTGCCGATCGTTCGTAATAAGTCTTATTTCCCAAAGGAAATCGAATCAAATCACTCATTGAACCATTACCATAACCGAAAACAACTCCAAGTCGAAAACCTTCACTATACGATATCGTCACATCGGGATATCGATCATTATTAAAATTTCCAATTGCAATATACGATGGATTGTAATATCCGCCCACTGAAGATTTTATTTGCGTTCGAAATGTTCCATCACCATTTCCTAATAGGACTCCAACTGTTCGTGTCATGATATTATTATAGACAATATCTTGATAACCATCGTTATTCATATCAGCTAATGCGACAGATGATGGATTGGTATTTGGACCTGCATAGTAAGCTTTCTTGTCTGCGAATGAACCATTTCCGTAGCCCAAAAGAACGAAAATCGTGTTCTCTGATTGACTTGCAAGTGCAACATCTAAATTCGAATCTTGATCGAAATCATAGAGTCCAATGCCTCGTGTTCGAATTAGATTTCCCATATAATAAGTTGTCAATTCGTAAAATGAACCATTACCAAAACCGAATAGAAAATAAACATAATCACGATTTTCACTTGTCATAACAATGTCAAGATTTTCATCATGATCGAAATCACCGGATGAAATGTAGAAAGCCCACGTCGTAAACGAACCAACATAAGTTTGAATTTCATCTGAATAATTTCCTCTGCCATCACCGAGTAAAACATGAAGACTACTTGTTCCGTAATTGAAAAAAACAATGTCAAGCAAGGTATCATTATTAAAATCCGCAACAAATGGACTTTTAAGACCTCTGGTTGAATTACTTCGATAGTTTAATGTTAAATTAAATTGCAGTTGACAAATCAATTCTTTGTTTTTTGTACAAAAAAAAATATCTTATTTTCGAAATCAAATAAACGATCAAACTACCTGTGGTGGTGGTGGTTGTTGTTGTTGTCGTTGTACTTGTTGGGACTGTTGCTGTAAATGGAGTTGTTGACGAAGTGACTGGCAATGTGATTGCCGAATCGGTTGTTGTTTGCCGAGCGATATAAACTGAAAATAGAATCAAACCAACGATGATTACGATTAAAAAAATGCAAATAACAAATAATTTAATAAATGTTAATTTTCTTTCATTATTTGGATTCGGTCTAGAAAAACAAAAAACAGAAATATTTGAGATGTCTTTTTTGACTAACCGTTGATTTGAATTTGTTTGTAAACTAGTATTACTATTGACTGCATGAATTTGAATTCGATTGTTTCTGATTTTATTTAATATTTGCATTAGAATTCGAACTATTTTCGGAGATATCCAAAGAAGAATAACAGTTAAACCACCTTGAAAACCAAGTAAAATTGTTATTAAATACACGATATTAAAATATCGAACATATGTATATGAACATATCGATGGCGAACATTGATGGTAGTACAACGAATAATTTACTGATGTTTCCCATTGTTCAACAAATAGATTTTCAATTAATTCATAGATCGTTGTATTGATTGAATATTGACTATTGGCAACCGAAAGAGGACGAACTTCTGTAGTTAAATTTGTATATTTTCTCAATAGATTTACACAAAATTCATCGTAGAAACATTCCAGTGTAGAGATATGCATTGATTGAGTCGGTGAACAGCCCATTTTCAAACCAATGATTTCAGTTTGACTTGAATTTGGATAAATAAAAAATGGTTTCGTTGAACAATTTGTTTGTAAAGAACACGAGCATTGATCATCATAAGAAATTGATCTCGATGGAATATATGGATAATATTCGCCATTTAAATACCATGGTGATACATATTTATAATTCGATCCATACATGGATACGAATCCATCTCGATGATTGATACTTTTGATTAATGAAAATAAATTTAAGAATTCATTGGGTATTGTTTGTTTTTGCTGTTCAATGAGCGAATTTAAACGAAGATTAAATTGATCTTTGGTTAGAAGTTCATAAGTAATAAATGCATAATTTAAAAATTGTTTTATTGAATCGTTAACGAGATCAATTGAATACGTGCATAGACTATTTAAATATTCGAAATGAGCTAAAACAAAACGGCGATAATCATTTGACGCATAAACTGATAAATTTGAATTCAATCCATTTGATAATTCGATTCGCCATTCCGATGAGAGATATTCACTTCCACAAATCTTAAATTTACACACGTATTATATATCAATTCTGAAGTCAAAAGACTTACTTGATGAAAATCTGCCTTCATTCCAACGAAATGTTCATATTTCAGGGCTATATTTGAACATGAACATTTTAATTGTTCTTTATATTTCATTTGAAGTTGTTGATATGATTGTAGAGATGGATTTTCAAATATTAAATTCACAGTTTCAAGTTGAAAAATCGAATAAAATATTAAAATAACCAGACCAAGTAGAAATAAACTGAAAAATAAACGAGTTGACCATATGCCGATTTGTTTAGCAACGAATTGATTTTGATGATTTCCAATATGTCGAACAGAAAATATATTCAATTCAATCAAATTATTTCGAATGAACCGTATCGAATTAGTTACTTGTAATTTAATAGTATTCAATCGACCTTGACCGTCATGTCGTTGTCGATAAATCGATTTAATAATCCAAGGTGTTATGATTTTTAATGAAATTGTTAAACCACCAAATAACGATAATAGAATAATCAGTATACTAACAATTGTATTCGTTCGTTTATATTGTGAATAAGTACAATAATTCGGTGAGCATAATTCATAGAATGTCTCATAGGAATACGATGGATTCCATTGTTCAATCATAATTTGATTGATTAATACTGATATCGATGTATTTTTAGGAAAACGTGTCGACGATTGATTATAAATTAGCGGTTGTGGATCGAACCAAACGGATTCTTCAACATTATATAAATAACTATCTTTAATACGGCTCATTAAAATCGAATAGCAATCCGAATCCGAATAGAAACAATACAATTGAGAGAATAGCAGTGAATCAAAATTCGAACAGCCTATCACTGATCCAGGCACAATGTAATCGATGTACGATGTTCGACGACTATTCCAAAAATAATCGACCTGATAGATGGCTATGGGACTTTGACAACTTGCATTTTTTGCACAAATACAATTGATTGATGAGAGATTAACATCACGAACACCGGGCAATTGAAACATAACTTTCAGTGAACTTGTATTTGTTTGATTATTTGTTAAATAAAATGAATATGTATTCGGATCGGCATTTTGATTCCAATTTGTTGTTATTAATCCCATAAATAATTGATCGATTTGCGGTGAAAGATGAACCAATTTGATTAGACTAACAAATGAGTTCATTGTTGATTCGAAAAATGAATTTAATGTTGAATTTATATGAATATTTAATTCATTTTCCGAGAGAACATTTGTTGTGATTAATGATTGTAGAAGAAATTGTTGAATGGCACCTGATATGGTACTATTTGCTAATTGACAAAGTCGAGACAGCAAATTAAATTGTGCACTGGCTTGATTTCTCCAATCTTCGAATGTATAATCATAAATATTGGTAGCTAGTTGTAACCAACGATCGGATACGAAATCACTTGAACAAATTGAATGAAGTGTTGGATTTAATTGTATTAATGATTGATAGGAAATGATTGGGTTCGAACAACGACATCGAAATCGATCTGTATACAGATTTTCATAGGCTTTATATTCGGATAGAGATGGATTTAGTACTGTTGTTGTTATATTTGTCATTGTTAATGAATTATATAAAACAAAGCCCAATAGACAGCCTAATACTAAGAATAGATAAAGACGAGTCATTAGTTTTTGTTGTCGAAGTTCATCATCAGATCGTTGATTTCGATTTTTGAATATATTTAAATTCGATAGATTATGGAAATTTAATTTTCCAAGAGAATTTCGAACTTGAAATAGCATTTGAATGATTAACGGCGAGAGAATTCGAAGAATAATCGTCAAACCACCGTATAAACCAAAGAACATTGTTATTGCATAACTCCAATTCACCGAATCTTTTCTCGTATATGAACAAGACATCGGCGAACAAGATGAAAAATAACTCGAATAGTTGACTTTTGTCGACCATTGTTGAACAAATAAATCAACAAATAGATCATAAACTGTTAAATTTGATCCTCTTGATGTTGACATTGAATCATTCAAATTCAATCGATTGATCGATGGAAAATATTGAGATAATAAATGAATACATTCAATATCATACAAACAATCGAGTGTACTCGATAGGATACCTTCCAACGGCGTACATCCAGCAAAGAATCCGTCGACGATCGGTGTATTCTCTTTTGGAACTGACCAAAGACTATGCGTTTTAACAAGTGTTGTATTAAATTTTGGATAGAAACCAATCGGAACGATTGGATTATTTTTACCGCATAGACTTATGCTGAGATCAGCTCGTTCATTGACAGCATAGCCCGTTTGTAATTGATAGATTAAATAGACATCTCTCGATACACTATTTTCGGCATTTGAATATGTTGCTAACATGAGATTTGTATTCAATGAAGAAACGAAGTAATTCGATTGAATATAAATTCGAAGATAGTTTAAAAATGATTTCATTTCATTCGATAGACTCTCTCGAAATACTTTGATTGTTCCGTTCATTTCGGATTCGATTTCATTTTGGGTTACTAAATTAATTCGAACGAAATCTGTACTCAAAAATTTACTTTCACTTTCGACGATTTTCGTTTTACAAATCGAACAAAAATCCGACAATAATTCAAACTAAACAACGATTTGAAATAGTTCTATGGGAAACAAATAATATCTTACTTGAGCATGTGCAACTGATCGAAAATCAGCCGTTTGATAATCACTTGCATTGACCAAATAGAACGAATGAACCCAGTCGTTTTCAACAAATAAACTTGAACAAATCGGATCGAATTCGATTTCATTCGAAAGATAATCCCTATATGGAATTGTTATGCTTGAACAGGGACAAACAAGAGCTGCTCCATATTTGTCACTCAATTCGTTGAATATATTTTCATTTAAATTTGATACTGTTACCGTTTGAACAGTTGGATTTAATAATGTTGCATAAAATACGAGATATGCACTGACTAAAATGTTTTTTAAGATTAGATTAGTTTTTCTTTTTTCTCAATAATTTACCAAAGAGAAGAATAACATATAAACGTGTCGAATATCGTTGATATTTAGCAACAACATTTGCATCTTCTTCTTCATCATCATAATCATCAGTATCGGCCACGAATACATTATAACTCTTCCCATGTTCATATAACCAATAAAATCCATTTTTGACGTTCATATTACGACTCACTCACATAAATCTTAATCGAAAAATGAACTAAACATAGAAAAAAGAAAATAAAAGATCAAACCCTAGTCTCAATCCTGATCATTCTTGTTGAATTCCTGCACAGATCCTTCAGGATCCTCAACTAATAGGATCGTGTCAAATTTAACTGAGGATCTTATTTAATATCCTGACAAGATCCTCATTCAAGTTTTTGCCAAGTTTTGATTAGGATATGGATTTAATTCTTCTAGGATCCTGATCGTAAGATAATTGAAGGAAATACTGGATCCTGTTCAAGATTTTTCGTGGTTCCTGGTCAGATTGGAATCGTAATGAATAGATGAGAAACCTGTCCAGATTCACATCAGATCCTATATAGATGTTAAAAGGATTGTTGAAAAAATTCTATAATAAGATTCGGTCGAGAAATTGTCAAGATTTGCTAAGTAATTCTTGTCAGGATCTTTTCGAAAGTATCAGTCAACATACGAACAAGAATTATTCGAGAACTATTCAAGATCAGGACAGATTCCGTTCGAAGCCAGTCATCGAAGAAATATAGGAAATTATATTTCACAAGCTTATAGGACCTTGCTTAGATTTTTTCCGGATCCTTCAAAGAAAAAATAAATGCAAGGAAATTTTGTTAAGTTTTCAGTACGATCCTGGTCAGTTTTATAATCAAGATTGTTTCTAAAACAGTTTCTGAATTTGCCAAGATCTTATCACGATCATGAAAGGAGTTAACTTTCGCGATCTAAGAGCTCGTTCTTGACAGAAAACCAGCAAGTTCCGATCAAGATCCTTTACTTTATAATTGGAATTAAAGATCGGCGAAGTATTAAAAACAAGCGAATTCAATTAATTTATTCAAATTAATAGTTTTTTTTTTAAATAAATAATTCTATATCAAAAGAAAAAGCTCCGAATAATGACATGTGAATATGCGTTCTTAAGTTTCATTCTAATTATAAATCATCAACTCTATTTGGCATTAATCGCATATATATATATATATATCTTCAGTTTCTTTTTCTTTAAGTAGATTAACTTATAACAAATCCTAAGCTTTGATTTTGGATAAATCCATAAGAATGATTCTTTAGAAAAAAAGATAGACATAAGAGTATGAAGCGGTCATAAAAACTTTTCTTTTGAAAACATCGATTTAACGATAGATCTAGATCTTGAGGTTATTTTAAAAATGAAGCTAATTTATGACAGAAGTTTCTAAATGCCTTTCAATTAGATTCTTTGCACTGATCGTGTCAGTATGCCATTTCGTGGTGCACTCGTTGTTACTAATAATTAGATAAGCTATATGATTTTTTCCCTAAATTTCTTAAACGTGCATTTGCTAAAATCTATATATCAAATTTCATTCATTTTTCGATTTCTTCTTTATTTTGCGAAACTAATTCAATGATGAATAAAAAAAAAGAAAATGAATAGTTAGAGTTAAAACTGTTCAGATGTTTTTGTTTGTACACCACAAGTTGGACAAGGACCAATTCTTGGATATGAACCAGTAACATACTGTATTGATGATGGTGCTGGTGCTACACGGACTGGTACTGCTGATGGATATCCATGAGTTGGTTCTGGATAAATATTTCCTTTATCTAGGATTGCTCTGATGTAAGTATAAATATAAATACCAACATATGCGAGCGATAGCACTAATATAAGAGATACAGCAGCCAGTTGTCCCTTGGTTAAATTTACTGAAGTCGTCAACCAATCCGTAACCGTATTGTCGTCACTGTAATAACTACATGAACTAGAAATGGATGGAGCATAGTCGAAAAGTGGAACAGCAATAAATTTTCTATCAAAGTCGATGAGTACTGCTGAGAAAACGAATGACAAAATATTCATCACAAATGTAAACGTCGCATAACCAATTGATAATCGATTACAGCAACCTATTCAATAAACAAAAATTGAACCTTAATATCAAAGTGAAAATTTTCGCCTATCTATACTCACAGGGACAACAGGTAGCAATCGAGCTGGCCTCAAAGAAGAGCCAAGCGACAAATCCAATGATATATCTTGTTGCTATGTCATTGCACAAGGCACCTATACCAATTCCAACAATTGCTGCTTGTAAAACGAGAACACAGAATGAAAGTAAACCTTGAAAAGTACCAACAAGAGTAACAATTTTAGTTGGCCAATATCGTTCCCATTTAACAGAATTTGGCAAATACGATTCAATAGACATTTTTTGAAAGAAAAAAAGAAAGAAGTGAAACCAGATTTATATGCTTTTATCTCGAAGAATAGAAGTCTTTTCTTTTACGACTAAAATAAATCACTGCTGACTTTTCACGAAAAAGATTATTTTTATTACAGTTTAATCGCAAACATAAATGACAAAGAAGGACATTGTGAAATGTATTTCAGCCGTACTCATATCATCACTATTGATCCACGCCGTCTCATGCTATGCCATAAATTTGCATAATTGAGAAATTTAAAACAACATCGAGAAAAATAGTTCAGGATGAATGCCTTTGTTTGTTTGATTTAATCTCATTTATCAACACTATCGGAGATAATTGTCACTTCAAGTGCATCAACAAGCAAGTCAAGTTGATCAACATACGGTGTAACACTTTGGACATGATGCATGTAATGAATACCAGTATTAAACCAACTAATTAGATTAAGAAATCGTTTAACAGCTCGATCATGACCGTATTTATAAAGAAGATATTTCCATGTTAAGACTGCATATTTATTTTGAATTTGAAAAATTTCAATAGGATTTGTTAAATGCATTGGAGCATTTGCTGAATATGAATGAGTGATTTCACTAAGAGCAAAGATTGCAATTCCTAATTTAACCATGACTAAATCAGAATCAACATGTTTTAATGTTTGGAGATGTAATGCAACTGTATGTTTTCCATAGACTGTTGCAACAATATTCGAGTAACCAGGCACACCGAATACATTGACTTGACTTGAAGTAAATTGACTGGCCATAATGATCATTTGATCAGCAGCTGTATGACATATTATTGAACGATCTTCGTATGACAGTTGACAAAGATCTTCATTAGAACGAAGACATTCTCCCGTTGTTTCGAAAGCACATTGAATCCATTCTTGTACAAGTGTTTGATAGATAGCATCGGTGGGTTCTATGATATCTTTCATATTCACTATACGTTGACCGATTGATAGAATATTAGCTTCTTTATAACTATAATATAAATTTGTCAGTAAGGTCCACTCAACACTAGTTAATAATGATGCATCTGATCGTAAAAGATTTAATGTCTGAAACTACAAAAAAAAAAACAATTCTTGATCAACGAACATTTTCTTTCTCTGTACCACTTCTGGTTGACGTTGAACTTCATGAACTTTCACAGTTGATTTTACTCGAATTGCTGGTCGAAAGAGATCCGTACTCATTCCACGTTGAAAACATTTCTGAAGTCGGCATGCCGTACAAACATGACGCGTATTCAAATTGATTTCACAGTTATTATTCCAAGAACATTCGAATGTTTTCTAAATAGATCCATAGGAAAATGTAATTCAAAGTAAATTTCAAAGAAAATCTCTCCAACATGAGCATTTCGGCGAAAAAAAGTTTTGCATGAACTACATGATATCACACCATAGTATGCACATTTGCTCGAAGCTCCACATATTCGACATACTTCAGATCTTTTTATTGATAGTGTTGAATTTAATTTATCATCAGACATCATCGTTTCAAAGTTTATCTTAAGAAGAACGCAAAAGAAAAATGTCTGTGTCTTATTCTCTTCTTCCATTCTTATAGTTCGCACGTGTTTCTTTGTTTAAAAGAACGATTAACATAATTACGATTTATTTAAGAAAAAGAATTTTAAAAATCGAAATAATAATGAATCCTGTCTTATTGCCAATATGCAGTGAAAGTGTATTCACCCGATTGAATTCGAATTGACATTGTGCCTGTTGATTCATCTTCAGTTAAATCACTATTCAATAGATTCATTTCGTCTCGTATCCAAATGATTTCATTGTTACAAATTAATTTCATACATTTTCCTTGTTCAATCAATCGATCAAACGAGAGAATTGCATTGGCATTATTCGGTATATTCACTGATAGATCAATTTGATTTTGTGAAATTCTTGTCCAATGAACTTCAATCGACCCTTTGATTGTGACAACTTCAGCATTAATCTCAGTTAAAAGTCGATAATCATAAGACATTTTCGGATGTATTACAATTGTTTGAAGTGCATTCAAATGAATTCCAGCTAAATATCGATAGAACCAAGCTCCAATACTGTTAAACATATGATGATTGAGAGAACTAGCACCTCCTTGTGGTAAAGTGTCCCAACCTTCCCAATTTGTTGTTGCATTTTGAACATTATTATTAAACATATATCCATAGGATGGATAGGATGTTTTCTCTGCTAATTGTAAAGCTAAATCATGATGTCCTTCACGGGATAGAAGAGGAAACAATGCATTGACACTGATGATACCTCCTGTAAAGTAACCTGTTTTGATAAGATTATCGACGAGAGATTGAACAACGGTTGGACGAAGAGATTTGGGAACAACATCTGGCAAATCAAGAGCAAGAATATTCATTGGTTGACTGCCATCGACATAACCACGAATACTTTCATTGTAGAAGATACTATGAAATTCTTCAGCTAATTTTTGATATAATTGTCGATATTTAACGATATTATCTGTTCGATTGAGAAGTTCACTCATATTTACAAAACGATAGACATCACGTAGAAATGGATAAGAAGATATCAACGATTGATTACCAGTTCGATTGACTGGATTCCAATCTCCGTAAATATGATAAAATTTAGCTAATCCTGTTTGTTCATAATGTTGAACTAAACAATCAATCCATGATTGAATACCTTGATAATAACTTTGAATTATATTGATATCACCTGTATGTTCATACAAATACCAAGTCACCGTTAGATAAGCTGTACCCCAGTTCGGATCGGCTGGACGAGAACCAACTGTAAACGGTACAGTATCACTGACAGCACCATCGGGTGTTTGATTATCTTCAATCATAGTTAGAAAATTAACATAGAAATTAATATAATCAAAATTAAATAATGCTGCATCAACACTAAGTCCGACATCACCCATCCAACCTCGTCGTTCATTTCGTTGAGCACAATCCGTTGGAATTGACATTGAATTACTCAATTGTGACCAAAGGATATTATGTTGAATTTGATTGATAACTTGATTACTACTTGTAAAATTGCCAATTAATCTCGTTTGACTATGTGCATTATAACATTCGACATCTGATTTATTGATATGATCGTATCCATTGACGAGCATATATCGAAAACCATGATAAGTAAATGGTGGTTCGAATGTTTCATTGCCCGTGCCATTTAGAATGACGGTATCCATAACAGCAATACTGCAAAGATTCTCGTAGAACAATCCATGATAGTTCATTTCGTTGACACTACGTGAATATCGAAGTTCACCGTAACGAAGTTGAATGATTGTTGATTGAGCTGCATTCAATGATGTTATTCGACACCAACCAGCAAAATTCTGACCGAAATCAAATAATTGCCCGTTGATATATTCTTGGGAAATTGGTTTCAGTATGCCACCATCGGTTAAACTTGCTCCTGCAACTCCATCGACATTTCCCAATTGACCCGATGTTGCGACGTGTAATGCATCGGGACCGATTCGAATAGGATCCATGATTTGAAGAGAAAATTGTCCACCAGCTGTAAAATTGACTGGTGATGATAGAATCGAAGCATTCGTCCATTGACGAAGATTACTGAAATTGGCACATGACCAACATGATTGTATTGCTCGAAAATCTACGGTTGTTCCCATATAAATCGAATCAAAACGATGTTCACCTTCACGGCCTAACCAATTCGTATTTGTAACTATACTCTCATTTGTTCCATCGACATAAACGATATTCAATTGTAAGATGACACGAGGTGGACCATAATTCAATGAAAGTTCAATACGTGGTCCTTGACCAATAGCCCATTGTTGTTTATTATACCAACCTTGACCTAATACGACACCAATGCCTTTCAATCCACTTGTTGTATTCAATATACTTGTCAAATCAAAGGATGTATAGAGTGTTCTCTGTTGATATGTTGTCCATCCAACATCTAATCTTCGTGATGGATCGATTATTTCTCCTTCGATAAACAAATGATAATAGCCAACACCACTAATAAAAGCAGTTGCAGATCGGATAGGATTTGATTTTAAATTGATTACAGTTCGTAATTGATTCATATTCATTGACTCACTTCCAATCCATTCACCTGACCAATCATCTAGTGAAAATAATCCAGTTCGAAAATACGCACTAAACCATTCGCTCCCATGTTGATTTGTTTGATATTTTATATTTATTTTATAACGTGTATCAGATTTCAGCGGTTTTCCTTCGTATAAAATATGCGTAGATAGAGAAGAACGTACATAACCACTATTCCAAATAATTTCATCGTTTGTGACAGTATTAACGTAGATATGATAGCCAATTTGTTCAATATTTCGAATTCGTTGTCCATAATCATCATATTCATTAGCTAATTCCCATGAGAAATGTGGTGTTTGTATATCAATGACAATGTCAGAATGCGTATCGACATCGATATGTTGAATACGTACATGAATAGGTTTTATCGAATATTCAAGATTGTCGCCGTTAATTTTTACAAAGAACAATGCAAGACTTAGGAATAATAACATTTTATTAACCAAAAAAAAAACACAATAAAAAAGACGATTTTAGATTTTATTTAAACTTGAACCTGCGTACTTATAGATAAGGAAAAGAAGAACTAAAGATTAGTTCGTTGTATTGGTGCAAAGAGTGTTACAACCACATGCTGGTTGACAACATTTTTGGTATCGTGCACATTGACAATCTGATTTACAACATAGAGGATTGTTCTTGCATAAGCTTTGTTTTAATTCTGGTGTACAAGCCAGAAAGCAATGAAATTCATATGTGGGACAATGGCCATCTAAATTTTCAAACACAATCCTAGGTTATAATTTCATTTGACACTTACGATGAGCAAACGGATGTGAAAACGATTTTGTTAAATAACAAAAGCTAATGAGTACGAAAAGCAAGAAAATACAACGCATTTTTATTGATGATTTTATGTTTAACACTACAAATGAGTGCGTACTTATATATTTCTTTCAGCGCAATTCTTTACGTCATATAAATGAATAGAATGAAAAAGAACGAAAAATTGATTGATTTTCACGCCCTGTGAGTCATGGTATTGTTTGTAACTGCGTAAGAATCCCATAAGTATGAACAAGAGGCGTTATAGTATGAATTTCGCATTTTTGGAATGATATCGAGAACAAAATCATTATCCGAAGCGATTGTATAAGGATCCCAATTGGCTGGACTTCCTTCAAAATTAGGATTCGATGTACGAATGAAATTGGCCCAATAAAGCATCATATTTGTAGAAAGTTGTTGTTCAGATGTAGTGAAATTGTAATTAGGATAGAAATCATGAAGAAAAGATGGAAATAACATGATAAGTTCAGTCGCATGGGATACGCCAAAGCAAGTTGGTGCAGCAGGTATGAGATGATGGTATGTAAATAGGTAAGAAGGTACTCCATAAGTAAAAAATTTATTAGCGATACGTCTTGATCCACAATGTGCCCAGGAATCACTGTATACTAGATTTAAATACGACAATGGATTATCATAAGTTGAAATAGGTCCATAAATCTCAGGAATTTGACTAATCATAGTTGCATTATATACCGAATTGAAAAATGCTTGAACTTGTTCAATCGTAGCCGAATTATTGAAAAGTGGACATGTAAATGTAGATGTTTCGTTGGTTGTAGTTCCAACTAGTAGAGGAACCTTTTGAAAATCTCCTCTAGCATAACTATTTTCCATAATATCATTTAAAACATAACCATCAATAACGGGAGAGGCAGCCACTTGAAAAAGATTTTTCAAAGCGACGATATTCTGAATTGCAATGATTTGATCCACTGTTAAATTGCGCAGACATTGTGTTGTAGTACAATTCACAGCAGTTCGCAAAAAATTGCCTGTATTGTTAATGGCAGTCGGCAGAGGGGTAGCGAAATTGGGCCATATAGTGCCACTTTCTACGATAGCTCTTTGATAGGTTCCACTCTTGATTAATGGTGATGTAAGAAGAATACTAATAGAAACACCGCCTGCACTCTCACCGCCGATAGTAATCTGTTCTGGATCGCCACCGAAACCAGCAATATTCTTCTTGATCCAATCTAATGCCATCATTTGATCTAATATACCATAGTTGCCTGTTGTACTTCTATTGTTGATACCTGATTTTTCGTCATAGAATTGTTGATCGGCAAGAAAACCGAGAAAACCAAGTCGATAGTTAATTGTAACGATGACTATAGGAACGGAATAGTTCATACTTGTACTGACGAATGGAGTAGCATTAAACGCTATGCCAGCACCTGCAATGAAACTACCTCCATGAATCCAAACATAGACAGGCAAATTAATTGCATTTTCGGGAGCATACACGTTCAAAGTGAGGCAAGCTTCAGTGAGTAGAATACCGAAGTTAAATGCTTGTGGACAAGCATTAGGACTGTAGGCAATATTGGTACCATTCGATGTTGAAAGAACTTGCGGAGGCATCCATCGAAGATTACCAATCGGCTGTTGAGCATAAGGTATACCGTACCAATAATTCACATTCGCTCCATTTATGCTTGCTTGACGACCAATATAGTTACCTTGTTTTGTTTGAGCTCTCGGCAACTTGTTATTTGCTACGATAGATGGAATAATTGATGGTATCAATACTAGCACAGCGAGAACGTTTATTTTCAAAATATACATAGATGATGTCATGATATTTTTTTTTGCATTTTCATAGATGACAAGTTTATATATATATAACGTCGTTAAAGATCTGTAAATAATGACACACACACTATTATCTTTCTTCTCTTCTCTTATCATAAGCGAAAAATTTGAGAGTAAACGCGGGCATGTAACAAATCACTTTAGTGTTCTGTACACTTTTCTGCAAAAAGTTGTGCGTCACCCAGTATTTTATTCAAAGCTATACGATTACATACAGAAAAAAAGGTATCAATAGTTCTCGCAATATTGATTCATGTATCGCTGTTATCAGCATTTGCTTTTTTATCGAAAAATTCGACTGATTTTCGGTAAGCATTCTTAACATTTGTTAAGGACGGTAGATACGAACGGTCAGCCGAACCACTTTCACGGTCCAATTCTTCTGCCAATGCTAACATAAATATTTGAAGTGCTTTTGGTCCTGGAATTATGTCAATGATTTTCGCAATTTCCTCATTGGAATAATTCACCAATGTTTCAAAATCAGGAATTGGTTTACATCGTGTTGACGAGGCGTTTTTATTCATTTCTGAAAGAACATAATCAGCATAGTTCATTAATGAATTTTTATTCCAGTTAATCGTATGTACTAGAAATTTATCTTTCGGAATAATTATATTTTCAAGATTAATATTGTCGATCTTTGGATAGAATAATGAAAGATAAAAATGACCACTCAAAGCTGCAATAACTATTGATGATGAAATTGAA
>Ga0209914_1002428_pt1 | contig 15463 bp, 20 predicted proteins | sample ThiBiot_500_plan_FD_183949 | JGI IMG/M metagenome (GOLD analysis project Ga0209914, IMG submission 183949) | Wastewater bioreactor microbial communities from Cape Town, South Africa - Thiocy_cont_500_plan (SPAdes) | ecosystem: Engineered > Bioreactor > Thiocyanate-remediating > Anaerobic-Aerobic...
AGCGAGAGAGAGAGCGAACAAGAGACGCAGCAGCAACGAAGCAACGAAGCGAATGAACGAGATCGATCGATCGACATCGCTGTTCTCTTCTCTTCCTCCTCACAACAACCACAACACTCACTCACGTTCCATACAAACCACCACCACCTCATCATCCCACACCCTGAGTACGAATTCAGAACTCACTTCTCCATCGACGATAGAGTCTACTCGCGTGCGATGAAGGAACTATTCGAGAGCTTGGATCACAATCGGATACGAGATATCGCGCTGGGCGTTCTTGTGGTCGCTGTCGGTGGCGCTTGGTTGCGCCGTCGATTCTGGCTGCGATACCCGACCATCGACCATCTGCCACCTCACGCACGTCAACCACACTCACTCACCACTCTTCAGTTCACGGTGAGGTGCGTTGCTGATTCGAGAGACGACATGGTTGCAGGTTTGGAAGTCCAAGCGCTCGCTGCGGTTCGTGGTTACCTCGGTCGGCGATGGCGACAACTTTCGAGGCTACCATCAAGTACGACGCGATCGATGGCGCTGGCTCGAACGCTTGAACCCACGCCGGCTCTGACATTCTCAATCTAGCCCGTACTGCGGAGTTTGCTTCCGATACCCGAGAAAACCACATCGAAAGACACGATCGGCATACGACTCGCAGGAGTCGATGCTCCTGAATGTGCGCACTTTGGACAGCCGGGCCAGCCGTTCGGCGAGGAAGCCAAGTATGAGTTGCATCTCGATCTAAACCAATGGCAAAACCGAGAGAAGCTCGACTGACGATAGCGCTGTATGGCTCGAGCAGGAAGTTCCTCGACAAGCTGCTGCGCAACAAGGTCATTCGAGTGCAGGTCTTTCATCGCGATCAGTACCAACGAGCCGTACGGCATCCATCCGTCGCAATCGTCGATGCTACGACGGAGACCGTCTCTGTCTGACTCGGTCGATGATGGATGGCATGCCGTGGTGGACGGGGTGTGCGTGTAGGTTGGAATGGTGTGGCTCAAGGGCTTCTGGCGATGGCACAACGTATCGCTCTTGATGCTGCAGAGCGGATTCGCGACCATCTACACGGGACAACAAGCGGCCTACGGCGATATGTACAAGATATTCCAGAGCGCCGAGGCCACAGCCAAGCAGAAGAAGGTTGGCATGTGGAAGCAGAAGCGCTCGTCGTATGTCAGCCCGATGGAGTTCAAGAAGGCCGCACGCGACAAGGAAGCTGCGAGTTAGCGAGCGCTGATCGATCCGATCGAAGCTTGTTTGAATGTGTTCAATACTCCGAGGAAGCCAGCTAGTCCGTCAGTCAGTGTGAAGTCAGTTTGAATGATTGTTAGAACGACGCGCATTGGTTGTAACACTCATGATTGTATCGGCCGCACGGATCGCTCTACAACTTCACTCGAGTCCCGAATGTTCGCGCAAGATTGCGCGGAGTTCATCAGCCGATGCATTGGCGATACGCAATCGGGTCTCTTGATGCTCGAGCGAAGCCAACTCTGTGATTGCCCAACCCGAACCAAACCAAACCAAAGGCGCGTCAGCGATCATGGCACCAGCCAGGTGCATTCGAGAGAGAACGCGAACACGAACCTGCAGGAAGCTCGATGGCCGTCGAGATACTGTCTTGGATAGCATCTCCGAACTTGGCTGCGTGTGCTGTGGCAAGACAGATCGTGGCCTCAGGCTCCTCTGCGGCCTGGTGCTGCTGCGCGTACTCGAGCGCCGAGTGTACGCCGACAGCCGTATGCGGGTCCATCAAGTAGTGGCTTTGCTCGTAGAAGGCCTTGATCGTGGCCTTCGTCTGTGTGTGTATGTGTGCATCACGAATGTTTGGTTGGATTGTGATTTGAGCAGCCATCAAGCTCAGTGGCACTACGTACTTGCTCCTGTGACGCACGACCCGAGCCGAAATCCTGTTGAGCTCGAGCGAGCTCCTCGGGCGTGAGGGTCAACTTGCCGCTGGCCTTGAAGTCATTCATCCAGCGTTTCACGCGAGCAGGATCTTCGTCGGCCAAGTAGTAAAAGTATCGCTCGAGGTTGCTCGAGATCTCAATGTCCATCGAGGGCGAGATGGTGGGAGTGACGCCCTCGCGATGGTAGCAGCCGCTCGAGAACAGTCGATGCAGAATGTCGTTCTCGTTGCATCCGATCACCAAGCGTTCGATCGGCAGACCCATGCGACGAGCGTAGTAGCCCGCGAGCACATTGCCAAAGTTACCGGTCGGTACTGCGAATCGAGTACGCAGCTCATTCCTGCACACGGCCGAGGAGCATCGTCAATCGTTGGGCGACGTATCGATCGGGCTGCGATGGTGTATGTGCTTCGGGCATACCACGCACGGCCAAGCTTGGCAGCCAGCTGCAGCTGCGCAGCAAAGTAATACACAATCTAGACATTGGAATCTCTCGCTCTTGATCAGTGACAAGCTCGTGTGCCGACTGCAGCGGTAGCTGTGCATCGATAACGTATGCGCATACCTGCACGAGAATGCGAGCCCAATTGATCGAGTTCTACTCATGGCAGATCGATAGAATCAATCATATCGAATCGTATCCAATCACATATCGAATCATATCGAAGCTTATCGAAGCATATATCAACCAACATACCACAGCAGCCAGGTGGTACTGTTGACGGAATGGCAGGTCCTCGAACAGCTCCTTGACCAGGTTCTGGCACGTATCGAACGACGACTCGAGCAACGCAATGTTGTGTATGTTGCTCGCGAGCACGGTCGTCATCTGGCGCTCCTGCAACGGAGACACTCGCTTGTACGGATGCAACATGAAGACGCGCACGCCTGGCTTGTCGGCGAGGCCGTGCACGGCTGCGCTACCGGTGTCGCCCGAGGTGGCGCCCAGCACGTTGATCCACGCGTGGCTTGCGTCGCTCGATGGCGCGTCGCTGCGCTTGCGCAGGAACAACGAGAACAGATGCCCGAGGAACTGCATCGCCACGTCCTTGAACGCAAAGGTCGGGCCATGGAAGAGCTCGAGTATGTACAGCTGCGACGTGTGGCTCGATGCGCCGTGTGCTTGGCTGCTCGGTACCGCGACCGACACCAAGGGCGTCACGTCGCCGTGTCGGAACACTTGAGCACCGAAGCTGAGCGCCAGGATCGTGCGCAGCTCCTCATCCGTGACCTCAGTCGCTGCCACGTACGGCCGAATGATCGTGAACGCGAGCGTTTGAAACCACTGTCGGTTGTCGGTGCTCGTAGGATCGTAGGTCGGCAGCGCCTCGCGAGCGATCGTCGGCACCTGCTCCGGTACGAAGAGACCGCCGTCCTCGGCGAGGCCCTTCATGATCGCGGCCTCGAACGGCACATGGTGCTCGCCTCCACGCGTGCTCTTATAGAAGGTCGACATTGAGTGCCGGCGGTGATGCAGCGAGGTTCTGATAGGTGTGAGGACACGAGGCGAGCGAGCGAGCGACGAAGCAACCAAACGAATGAATCTCGCTCAGTTGAGATCACAACATAGATAGGGTACATTCTTTGATAGCTTTGTTGTTGTTGTAGTTGGAAGAAGCTAGTGACAGTAGTAGGTGCGTGATGGAGAGATAGAGAGTATAGATAGTGTGGTGTGGTGGTACATGGAGCTTGAACTATCTTGCAACTGGCGCTGCTACAAAACATATACGGCATGCATAAATAGGTACACGGTGCATTTCAGACGAAGATGACGATGAGGAGGATGCTGGGTTGAGTCGGGTCGGTTGGGGAGATGTTGGTACAACGTAAGGGTTGTCGATAGTCGAGAGCACGTGGCTTCCATCGTCGTGTGTTGCGTATTAGCTCAGGTAGTTCTCGAACAAGCGAGCCAGCAACAAGGTCGCAAGATACTTGTAGAATCGACCTATCGATGAGCGCGGCAACGGGTCAGACCCAAGCTTGTTCGCAGCCGAGGCACAACAGCACCGACACGACGCAACACGACACGACGCGTACCAGCAAAGGCAGGATTCAAATTAAACAGAATGTTCACAAAGTAACCTTCCATAATGTACACGACCACATCGGTCTCGGCCGAGACCGTGGCCGACGCCGGGCTTCCACTGAGGAAGCTCATCTCGCCGAAGGTCGCTGAGGCGCCCATACTTGCGATATGCAAGTTGCGGCCGTTGATGATTTTCTGCAGATACAAGCGTCAATCGATCAATCGATCGAGCGAGCAAACAAAGTGCACATTCGTGCTGCACGTACCTCGATTCGTACGGAGCCCTTGACGACTTGGTACATTCGTTGGTAGGACTCGCCCTCCAAGATGATGGTCGAGCCTTTCTTGAAGGTGATTTGCTTGGCGCCATCTAGGATGCTATCCCAGTCGGCACGCGTAAGGTTCAGCGGGTCGGTTTGCTCATCGATCTGCCACGACGCTGCCGGCGGATCGGCGACCGTCGTGTTGGCGTCGATCGCTCGTTGAATGGCCTCGACGGCGGCGACCGTGTCAGCCACCTCGTGACAGCGAAAGTTGATCTGGTACCCGAGCAGGTTGGTATCGATTCCCCACGATCGTGGCCTTGTCTTCCTCCTCCTGCTCCTCCTCTGCGTACAACATACCGATTTGTAATCCGACGTAATTCGTGCCTCATCCAGCGAGCGCTCGAGCTCCTTGATCGATGATAGAGGTATCGCTTCACGCGAAGGAAATCCAAACAGCGTCGACTCGAAGCACACGTAATGCTCCGTGATAAAGGCGCGTCCCATCATTTCGTACTCTTTTCGCTGCCAATAGCACTCGAACTCTGTGCGTCCCACCCGCGTTAAGGTCACGTTACTCTCAGATACATGGAGCTGCTTGTCTCGAGACAAATAGGTTGCTGCTGTTGTTGTCGTCGTACCTTGCTTGGGAGTCTCGGGGGAACTCAAGCGGAAGATAGAGGAGAAGGTGACTTGTTGTGTGTCGTCCTTCTTTGGTCGGCGACAATTACGCAAGATGGCGGCCAGACGCAAGGCGACGTGGTTGAAGAAGCGCTTCGTCAGGTCAGGATCATCGGCAAAGCGCTGTTGCAGATCTGATGCTCGAGAGGCATAGCATTCGACGTCGGCCGTTGCGATGGCAGCAATGCGGGTGGGCTGGTACGGCAGTAGGAGAGATTGTTCACCAAAGATCAATTGCGCCGGTATTTGCTCGATCTCACCCAGAATCTGGTGTCAATCAACCAACGAGCAAGCAAGAGAGCGAGAGAGTTCGTGAGTGATTGCTGTGGTGGAGACGCAAAAGAATTGCTTGGAGCACGTACATTGTTGGTGAGAGATACGGTGCCAGCCTTGATACGATAAAAGTTGAGGGGCTCGGTGCCCTGCTCGCATATCACCTCCTCGGCTGCAAAGTTGACCACTTGTGCACCGGAGAAGATCAGCTGCCAGTCCTTCGGACGCATGCCGTTCGAATCGATCGACACTGCCTGTCGGTTCATCATCGACTGCGTGAGCTTCGAGATACGAACGCGGCTCTGCTTGGCGTTCTTGTTGACACCCTGCGAGCCCTTGGGCTCGAGGATCTTGGAGAGACGGAAGAGCTCATTCTCGTCAAAGACCTCGAGCTCGAACAGGAGCTTGCGGATCGACTTGAGCGGCGTGATGTTGTTGTATGGCTGCGCGAACCCAGCGCGAATTTGGCGCAGAACCGATGCCACCAAGCGCTGCTTCTCAAAGTTGATCAGGTTGCCGTTGATCAACTCGGGGTTGCCATCGTCCGTAAACGTCAAGTCGGTCAAGCAAATACCTAGACATCCACCTCATTGTAAGCGACCTGCACGCCACAGAGAGAGAGAGAGAGAGAGAGAGAGAGAGGAGCAAGTGAAATGTGTACCAAGGTAGGGAACATATGGAGCCTCGTGATCGCGCAACAACGTTCGGTAGTGATTAAAGTTGCCTCCCGTGTCCATCAGTAGACTCAACTTCTTGAGGCGATCGAGTGCCGCCGGCGGTAGAATCGACCAACTGTTCTTGAGTCGCGCAATGGGCGACGAATGCAAGCTGGATAGGATCTCGATGGCACCGTTAAAGTTCGACAGGCGTCGCAACTCTTCGCCAAGATCAATGTATCGATTCAACAGCACGGCGCGCAACTCGGGCGTCTCCTCGCGCAGGATCGTGGTCGAGATCCAGCGACTGAACTTATTGAACCAATTGACATACGTCAATACGTTGGGTGCTCGCTCTTCCTTGCCGTCCTTGTTCCACGCCTGGTTCAAGAACTCCTTCGGTTGGATGGCTTCGATCATCTCGAACTCGATGAGGCAGATCTGCTGTGCCAACTGCGTTACAGGAATGTCGACCAAGGTTGAAGCTGCCACAGCGCCACGAATGAACCGTGATTGGAGCATGCCACTTCTCATCCTCATGGACCGTCGCTACATTGCACAGCACAAGTGAGTGAGTGAGTGAGTGAGTGAGTGAGTGAGATATCGTGAGTAAGGGAGAGATCTCGTACACGTTGACGAATATCAGACAATGGTGCGGGAATGTGAGAAGGCTGCACGTGGGCACGAACGAGTGCTCCAAGTGAGCGGTCCTCGGAGAAGTCGTTGGTGATCTTGCACCACCGATCCAGGATCTTTGCCACGGCGTCCTCGATCTCTTGCTTGTGCTCGAGATAGCGCTCGCGCTTCTCCTTCTGCTCCTCGGGCGGACCAGCGTAGCGTATCAACAAACGCTTCAAAAAGTCGGTCGGCGTCGCAAAGGCACGGAAGGTCAACACAACCTCCTCCAAGAGTTGCGGATCTACGCAGAGCACACGCGAGCAACCCCACCGGGATTGGTTCAGCAGCGAATATTCCCAGCCGCGGTGGTTGGTACAGTGCTCGGAATCAGAACGAACCTGGCGTCGCAGAGATCGTTAGCTGCTGAATGATCTTGGAGAGCGTCGCAGCTCGAATACACTTGGTTGAGGACTTGGTGGCAGCTTGGTCGGGTGCGAGCACGACTCCCAGATTGCCGCGACGACGAGGAGCGGTCTTCTTGCTGGCCGGCTTCTTGGGGTCCTCGCGTAGCTCGGTCGTCGTGACGAAGATGATGTTCTCGTCCGACTCGGGCTCATCAAAGTCGTACGTCGAGTAGTCGAGACTATCGGCCACAGGCACCTCGGCTGACTCTCGCGTGTTGGACATGTTGCCTGCACCGCCCGAGGTGGACGAGGCCATAGGCGACGACGAGGATGGCAAGGACGACGACGCGGAGGATGTGGATGAAGAGGAAGTTGCGGGAGACGTAGACGAGCCGCCACCAGCAGCCGATGATGTCGTAGCTGCTCCGCCAGATTGCGTTGTGCTGCTGTTCAATGGATTGGCTTTGATCAACTCGGCAGCCTTGGGCTTCTTGTTCAACAACGACACGACCTTGATGCGCAGCTCACCGGTGACAATCTCTTTCGGTTTGCGCTTTTGCATCGGCAACCTGAACCACAGAGTGAGGGAGTGAGTGAGGAGTATGCAAATGATGTGACTGTTTGTGCGTACCAAATGTCGATATCCTCTTGTGCAAGAGCTGCGAGATTGACATCGATCTTTCCCAAGAATGTGTCTTTGGTGCGATCGAAACATGCCACGTTGACGTTGATCGTATGTAAGGCTGGAGCGAGAGTATCGGTGATTTTCCTGAAGGCGAATACTCAGCGGGTGAGTAAGGGAGCGAGCGAGCCTTTCGCCATCGCTAATGTGACGAGCCTGGAACGTACAATTCAAAGATCTCGCTCCATACAGGATCTTGAGCCGACTTGACGACTTTGGTCTGGAAGGTGTCAAGCACCTTCGGCTCCTTGTTGTCTCCCGAAAATTGGTGTACCGTGATCTTGCAATAGGGCGATACCTTTGAGTTGGCTCCATCAACGATTCCGGCCGCTTCAACCACTGTTGTACCGTACCATAACGAGAGTAAGTAAGAGTGAGGGAGTGAGGGAGTGAGGGATGAGATAAGCCTAACGAACCAGAGAGCCAAATGCTCGGAGCATAAACAACGGTCTTGGAATGCGAGAGACCCATCGATCCGCGATTACGAGCAACGTTGGTCTCAGCCGGGATGAGTTCCGGCATCGAGAGCACTCCATCCGAGGATGAGATCGCGTCACCGTGACCCAGGAGGTTCGAGTCCGATCGTGAGTCCCCAGCGAGGCCTGGGCGAGATTGGTCCGAGCCATCGAGCGAGCTGGTGTCGATCGATGAGACGGACGAGGCCGACGAGAAGAGCTTAGAGTCGTCGGCACTGCGCTTGCGCTTGTCGTCCTTGCTGGAAGAGAAGCCCATCTTGGCCTTGAGGGTCTTGCGGTAGCTTCGGAACTTGTCAGCGTTCGAGTCGGACTTCTTCTTGCTACTCGGGCGCGCGAGCGTGCTCGAGCTACCGGAGCGCTCGGTGAGTGGCTCCGTAATGACAACCGCTACGATTGCAGGCACACATTGTTAGCAACCGAGTAATCTCAAGCAAGGTCAAGAGTGAGCGAGCGAGCGAGCGAGCGAGCACACATATGCACATACCAGGTTCGTCAGTACTGGTACGATCGCGAGCAGTGAATGAAGTGCCCGACGCTCCACGCTTTGGTTCGCGAGTAGCAGTGTCGGTACTCGCCGAGAGTGGCAGAACGAGCGTCGGTGTCGTCGAACTCATCGAGCCGGACGAGTTACCGACGGCTCGTAGTTGGGCTTTCGGGTCGTCCTTGGATGACGAAGAACTCGATGACGAGGAGGAGGAGGAGGGCTTGCTGGCTACACTGGTTGAGCGGCCTCGGCTCAAGGAGGCGGACGAGCCCGACGATGTGGTCCCCGACGAGGAATGCTCCTTCTTGCGACGCTTACTGCGCTTGGCCTTGGCGTCGTCGGTAGACGGCGGAGCACCGGAGGAAGACGATATGGAATCGAGGTCGTCGGCGCCAACATCGCTGAGGTCACTCGCAGACGAGTGCTGTGCCGAGGCATCGAGCATCGAGCTGTTGTCAGTTTGTGAAGTGGTGATCGACACGGTATCGGCGGTGGCCGAGCCTCCGACGGCGGTGGATCGCGAGATTGACGAAGAAGACGTTGCAAGCGACGGTGTAAGGCCGGAAGCGGGTGTTGATTGAGAGGAGGCGGAGGTGGAGGTGGAGAGACCGCGGTTGGCCGCAGTGTTGGCTGCCGTGAGCGCAGCAAAAGCAGCGTCGTCGTCGTCGTCGTCGTCGGCATGGCCGCCGTTGCCTGCGGCGTCGCGCCGATCAAGAAAGCCTTGCAGATTGCTCAGAGCCTGAGCCTCGGGCTTCATTGTCTTTCGTCGCAGACTCGCCGCAATCTCGTCGTCGCTATCTTCGGCAGGTGAGAGCTCGACCGCCATGCGTCTAGGAGTCGGTTTCACTGCGTCGAAAAAGGCGAGTTCGTCCACCAACGGATCGAGTGGCGTTGTTAGCGAGAGCGAGGGGAGAAAGCGAGGCTTCGACGAGTTCGAACCTAGAGCGTTGGTGCTGCTGTTGTTGGAGCTGGTGTTACTAGCACCGCCGCCGCCGCCGCCGCCGCCGCCGCTGCTGTTGCTACTTGAGGCACTCGCAGTTTCGGCGGCAGCAGGCGTGTGCTGTAGTTCACCGAGGCTCTTGCCATCATCGCCAGAGGGTTTGGTCGGAGCTCTCGAAGCAGTCGCAGTAGTCGTAGTCTTTGAAGTCGAACTCGAGGCAATAGACACTACCGTGACGGTAGGAATGGGAGTGGCAGGAGTGGAAGTCGAAGTCGAGGTGGAAGATATCGCCGTGGCTGTAGCGATCACGGACGGAAGCGTGGAAGTAGAAGCAGGAGTCGGCGACGCAACACCACTGCTACGTGCTACGTCGACATCGTAGTCCTCGCTACTCTGCTCAGCAATCTCAGCCTCGGAATCGAAGGCTCCGTCGGCACTCTTTTCTTGCTGATGTTGCGTAAGAATTGAGATGCGCTGGCGCAAGGTCTCGATCATCAAGTCGCGCTCCTCGAGTTGCAAGCGCAGGCGTTCGTTTGCGCGTTGGAGTGCCTCGACCTCCGATTGTTGATCAAAGTTCTTTGGAAGGTAAGTGTGTTTGTAGTAGTGGTGGTGGTGGTACGGTATGTTAGTTTTCGTTTCTCACGCACTCAAGCAGTAGCACACATACCGGAAGGAATTTGGCAGGATTGGAAAAGATGGCCTTGGTAACGAAACTTTGAGTCCGAGCCTCCTCACGGCGTACTAGTACCGAGCCAAAGAGTTGTATCAGCTTGTCGCTTCGAGTCGGCACTGCAAGAGAAGGGAGCAAAACAAAGAGAGAGAGAGAGAGAGAGAGGTGAGTATTGATGGTTATCGATTTCACATGAGCAATCAAACGTACGTTGAGAAGCAACCATGGCAATCTCACTCAAGAATTTGGCACACGTGGGATGTAGCCAAGCCAAGGCAGCTTTGAGATCATCTTCGCTATTCTTGACTGCAGGCCATTTCAAGCAAGCTCGTCGACGGTCAACTCTCAGAGAGAGAGAGAGAGAGAGAGAGAGAGAGAGAGAGAGAAGGAGAGAGAGAGGCAACAAGTCGACGTACGTGCAGCTGCACTACAGGCTCGATGCAGTGCAAATGGCACCAATGGCTCTGGTTGCAGCGATAAATAATGCACCAGCAACTGCGCCACTAGACATGGGTCCGAGGTAGCGGGAATCAGCGAGGCTTGCGCGAGATCCTGCTCTTCGACGCCAAGCTTGGCCGAGGCCTTGACGGCGGCGCCGTAGTTGCGGAAGTTGGTGCTTCGATTGCGCGCGAGAATCGAGGTACGAGCCGAGACGTTCTTGCGGCATTTGCTGTTGAACGAATGGACCATTTGCTCCAGTGCTGCCATGTCGGGCTCGGAGCGGAAGGGGTCCAAGCTCGGGGCTGCATGGGGATGATGCGCGCCAAGTGAGTGAGTAAATCTCGCGATCGGTACCTTGATGGAGTGGACGTACGTGAGGACTTGAGGAACGAGATGGCAGCGTGTAGGAAGCGGCCCGAGTCGACAATGTGAACCGGTGGTGCAAAGGCAGGACCGGCTTCATTTCCGAGCTTGGCGTAGAGTGATTGGTGGAAGGTCGATGAACCCTCACGCTACGGTACAGTGGTTGGATTAGAACGAGGGCGTAACAAGCCACACGAGAGAGAAAGAGAGAGAGAGAGAGAGAGATAGGCAATATACCACAACGACATCAAGCTCATCCATGAGTGGGAAGATGGCTCGAAAGAATTTGAGGCAGTTTAGGATGGTGGAGTTCTTCATGGCGAGGCGTTTGAAGCCGTCGTCGAGGATATAGTCATCGGCCTACGAGTTCGAACGAGGTGACGGTGAGCCTCTGCGTACGTAAGATAGCAGCGCTGCATGGCAGGCAGATGATACCTCGAGAGCAAACATTCGCTCGATCTCGTGTTTGTTAAAGTAGAACTGCGGGTCGATACGCGACATCCAGAGGCCGATCTTTTGAATGCGCTCGCATACGTCTTGTTGTACGAGAATATGGCTTCCATTCGAATCGAAGAACAAGAATAGTACTGCAGCACGAGAGCGCGAGTAGATGAGTAAGAGTTGTAGCAATGGGTGAGTGAGCGAGTGAGTGCGTGATTGGGACATACATGCAAGCTTCTCGTCCATGGTGCCTCGTAGGAGAATATGAGCGTATTGTACGAACTCGGCGACGTCGATCGAACCATCCTTCTTGCGATCCATGACGCGGAAGACCTGGTGTTCGGGTAAACGCGAGAGAGAGGAGTCAGGTAGACCTGGGCGCGTGATCGATGGAGCTCACAGGAGCCAGCACGCGCACGCGCTCGCTCTTTGACGTACCTGATCGAAGAGGGCAGGGTCGTGTCGGAAGCAACAAAAGTCTCGATAGACATCCTTCAGCGTCGGGCCACGCTTTGGATACATGGTCATGAAGATCGAGAGCAGGTAGGAGACCTCATTTTGCGTGACTAGCAATGCAAGCGAGCGAGTGAATGGATGAATGAATGAATGAGTAAGGTGTGCCTTGCGTCAATACGAGCACAAGCTACTTGATGTCGCCAACATACAGGTCTCCTTCTCGATGTCGATCTTGGGTCGCTTCTTGGTCGACGCGAGAGTGGCAACAGAGGAGGTGGAGCTCGAGCCCGACACAGGCTTGCTCTCGGGTTGTCCCATGGCGCACGAAGCAGACGCGCGCTGCTCTGCTCTCGCGCGCGCGCAGGAAAGGAGGCACTACGCCAGCGAGAGGTGCCGAGAGGGTGGAGTGGGTTGGCGTGCTCGATGAACGATGCGTCGTACGTCCCCGAGCAACGGAGAGGGCCGCGTCAAGCCGCGCTCCTCCGCATACAATGGTGGAACGCTGCCGAGAGGAGGCTTGGCTGGCTGGCTGGCTGGATAGAAGAAGCGGGTATCAGGGCACTAGCAGCGCCAACGAGAAGAGCAAGCAAGCTCCGAGCCGGGTGCACAACGCAAGAGTTGAGAGGAATGAGCAAGCGAGCCCAACTCGAGGCGCTGGAGGCTCTCGATGCCGCGCAGAGGGAAGGAGGAAGGCAAGCAACAACGACGACGATGACCGGAGCACGAACTCTCTCGCTCCCTCCTCGAACTTCGCCGCTGACGCCGAACCGAGCGAGGTCTGCGGCTCTTACTCTTCTTCGTCTTCGTCTTCGTCACGCCCTCTTCTTGCTCGTCCTCGCCGTCGCTCACCGTGGGCGCTCTGGCTGGCGGGCTCGACAGGTGCAGGACGAGAGATAGGAGAGCAGCAGATGCAGTACCCCGTCTAGTGTGGTAACCCAATCGTGCGCTCCAAGGGAGCCTTACTCTGAGAGCGATTGCTCCTATCTCTCTCGTTGAGTGGATTGATTGTGTGATGATTGTGTGATGATTGTGAAGAGAACGTGGTGATTTCATTTGATTTGAGGCATAACAAGAAGAAGATGAAGCTGATGAATAAGACGAAGAATAAGACGAACGAAGAAGGAGCAACAGTTCACAGAGAGCATTTGAGCTTTGCTGCTTCTACTACTTGTTCGTTTCCAGCACCTCGTTCTTGATGATGGCGATGGTGGTGGTGGTACTTTACGTGTGCGGCTGGCACTTGAAGCCCGAGATACCACCGTCAGCGATAGCTCCCGGCAACGGGGGCTGGAGGTACGGGAAGGCGTTCAAAAAGTACGAGGCGTTGACCGGCGCTCCGTCGGTGAGCGGAACACCGCCGACCGGGGCATCGGCCGCGGTGCAGTTGATGTTCTTGGTGCAGAGGACGCCTATCATGACGCGGAGCGCAATGTCGACGGCGTCATCTCCGGGGCGGCGGCCGTTGGGGAAGCCGGCGAGGTCGCCACCGATGACTCCGTAGGGGCTCTGCGACGCCTGCGGCGTGACGGGCGTGGCGGTGTTGAGGCGCAGCATCTCGCACGTGGGCTTGGCCTGGGGGCGGTTGATGCCATCGACGCCGGTCAAGAAGGCGGCGACGAGGTCGTTGCGCGGGAAGTTCTTGGGGGCGATGGTGGTGAGGCTCAAGCCGAGCTGGCAGTTGACGGCGCCGAGGAAGACGATGTTGATGATCTCGGGCAAGGTCGGGTACTGCACGTAGATGAGGAACTGGCCGTCATCTCGCGGATGCGCCGTGTTGAAGAGGTTCTTGTCTCGCAGGCCGATGACGAGCTCGTTGACGAGCGGGCTGCCGAGGCGCGACACCTGCTTGCCAGGAATGTGCGTGTCGCCGTCGTGGTGCAGCTGGCGGATCGAGGTCCAGGCGCTGATGACCGAGTCGCCGTTGGGCGCCGTGACGCACTGGATCGGCACCTCGAGCACGAACGAGGTGATGGACTTTTTGAGGAGCGCGTTGTTGCGGTTGTTGTCTTCGACCACGGCGCCCGGGAAGCCGGGGATCGGCACGAGGTTGAGGCCGTCGAAGATCTGGCCGAGGTTGATCCAGAACGGGTCCGAGCGCTGGCCCAGGAAGGCGCGCGCATTGCCGGCCGAGCAGCCCGGCAGCGGGAACGTGTGGTAGAACTGCGAGGCGTACGTGTTGTAGTCGGGGAACAGGTTGACACCCGTGTTGTCGAACGGCTTCTCGAACTGATAGTCGTTGGTCGGGCTCTGCACCGGCGTCACGGTGCCGTGGTACAGGTCGCCCGTGATGATGTTGAGGCGGAACCACTCGAACCAGTTCATCTTCGAGTCATCGCACACGTTGCCAGCGCACGTCACCGGGAACACGGCCTTGAGCGGAATGGCGACGCTCTTGCCACCGACCGGGATCTCGATACCGCCGTGCTTGCTGAGCGTGACCTGGAGAGGATCCGGGTTCCAGTTGCGGCGGCGAACGTAAGGCGAGCCTTGCGAGTAGCCAATGACGCAATCGTCATCATCGGGGTTGAACGGAACGTTGATCATGTTGCCACCCTACATACAATTCAGCGCGCGCGAGAGAGAGAGCGTGTGTGCGTGTGAGTAACGAAAAATCACATCACATGACCACAAGAGTGAGAGAGCGCGCGAGCGAGTACGTACCATGCGGCTGCCGTAGAAGAACTGGAACGTAATGTCCTCCTCGCAATCGCCGTTGTTGTCGATGACAATCTCATAAAAGTGGTCATCACTCAGCGAGTGGTAGTTGGGGCCAGCGAAAGGATCTTGGAGCGGCTACAATCATCACACCACAGAGAAAAAACACACAACAGGTTGGTTACTCGAGGCGCGCTCTCTCTCGCGCTCTCTCGCTCTCTCTCCCTCATAAACATACCTTGACGTTCAGAATGAACGTGACGTAGTTGTCGCGGCCAGGCTCGTAGCTGCGGAACATGTAAAAGTCGGTGGCATCAGCGCCTGGAGCCTTGGCAGTTCCAGGTGCCTCAGAGTGCGACGATGCCAGCGCAAAGGCCACGAGGCCGAGCAACAACACGAGAGCAACCTTCATGGCGATCTATACGGCCAGAGACGCGAATAGGTGCGTGCGCGCGTCAGAGAGATACAAGGAGATGCGTGTCTCTGTGTGATAGATATCGAAGAAATCGTGCGCCGCGACATCGAGAGGCGGCGGCGGCATTCACAGTGATGGCGCTCGTTCATATCGCGCACAAAAAAATATATACTGCCACGACACCAAGGTACAAAGAGCGCGATGCGGCCGTGGCATGCCGGTCACTGATCGAGGGCGAATACCCTCGCCCACTCACGACAGCACAGCGAGAGAGAGAGCGGGCGAGGGAGCGAGAGAGCAGTCACGGGCAACACAGCGACAGGAGGAGTGATTGGACACGAAGAGAAACACCGAGCGGGCAACACAAATCAAGCACTCACGCAGATTGTGTGGCACAGGCACATTCAGAGCGGGTGGTGGCGAGAGCTGGCGGCAGGGGCTTGAGTGCGGTGATGGTGGCGTACCTCGACGTGCGCGGGGGAGGGGGAGAAGATGAAGGAGGCTGGTGTGGTGGGCGCTCTCTGTGGTTGGAGAGGAGCAGCGGAGCAGCGGACCGAAGGCTCAGGCACAGAGCGGAGGAGGGCGAGCGGCATACCTTTTCCGGCC
>Ga0209914_1002452_pt1 | contig 15335 bp, 11 predicted proteins | sample ThiBiot_500_plan_FD_183949 | JGI IMG/M metagenome (GOLD analysis project Ga0209914, IMG submission 183949) | Wastewater bioreactor microbial communities from Cape Town, South Africa - Thiocy_cont_500_plan (SPAdes) | ecosystem: Engineered > Bioreactor > Thiocyanate-remediating > Anaerobic-Aerobic...
GATATTGACAAAAATTAAAATATGATAATAAAAGGAATTAAAAAAATGAGATTTATTATTCTTAATTGATGAAAAATAGTCGAATCAAGAGTTTGATCTCAATGATCAATAATCGAACCATCAGAACGTGATGTACTCGAATAAACTCTTATTTCACCTTGTAAGAACACTCACGCTAATGTATCAACACTTTCAGAATATCTGTGTTGTTCAATTTTATTCTTTTCACTAAAAAAGTTATTTTAAATGATTAACATTTTTCGATGACTTGAATGTAAAGCTGTGATCTAAGTAGATCCTGACAGTTCCATTAAAGTTGAATAATTCACTCATTCGAAACAATAGAAAATTAAGAAATCATAGAGAAGTTATGAAAGATATGGACAATATCGATATCACTAGATGAAAAAGGAAAACAAAACAATATTAGAATAATAAAGAGAGAAGTATTTTGCATAAAATATTAAAAAGTGAAAAGTAAGACGAGGTTTATGAAATACAATAAATTATTTCGAAATCTTCAAGAAGAGACAGCTTCGTCAAGCTTGTAGAATATGTTTGAGGAGCGATCTGGAACAGAGGAAAACCAGGAGATGACTTTTTGAAATAGTATAGAGTAATATCAATACAATAGGTTGCACATTTTTTCATTAAGAGTAAAAATGCAAAAGAGAAGTAGAGTATAGTAGTGAGAGAGATCGTCTTGTTAAAACCAAAAAAACTTTAGATTGATCTTATCATATACAAATTGAAAATACTTATCGATATTTAGGTTCAATTTATGAATATAAAAATCCATTTAAAAACATTAATATCAGGCCTTTATAATCAATGTTTAAACAGTTGATCAAAATGAAGAAGAAAAAAATGTGAATTTGATGTCGACTGTACTAAGAGAACGAAACGTTTCTATAAATTATGAAATCAAATAAAACTAGATTTACACTCGACATAACGGACGAGTAGAGAGAAAGATGACTAAGATTTGCTTTGCTTCTATCGAGTTTAAAACGTCTCCCTAATGTGTAAATTACATAGACAAATAGAGTTAGAATATCAGTCAAAGATCCACATTCTACTCTTCTTCTGATCGGATCATTAATTTTAAGAATAATTTTTACGAAGAATCTCCAACAGCCATTATATATATATTTCCCGAATGAAATTCAATTTCGAAAAACAGATTTCAGATGTACACTCGAACCAGATTATGCAGACCGTTAGTTAGAACGATTGGCGTAATAGAATCAAAACTCATGAGTACGTAGGAGGAGAATTTTGATAGACAACAAACCAAGTTTAAAACAATAATTTTCATGTGTAATTATTTAGCTTTGATAGAAGCAAATAAACGTGATTTATATCAGTATTAACAAAGCTAATTGTTTTGTTTTTGTTTTAACAATATTTAAATAAAACAAAAAGTCTTTTCAGGCGATTAATTCATTTAAAATGTTTAGTCGAGTTTGGAGAGATTTTCTTCTATTTTATAATATTATTGGTATCTTAACGGCTGTAGAAATTTCATTCAATCAACCAAGATTTCGTCCAAATGCAACTTGGAATTCAAATGCAACTAATTTTGCTAATGAAACTCTCATATTTATTAATTCGAACAATTCAATTTACATACCGAATCAAAAAACAAATGAAATTCTTATTTGGAACAATGATAAACTATCAAAAAAGATTCCAAGTAGTTTATCAAATCCATCATCGATATTTGTGACAAACAATGGTGATATTTATGTTGATAATGGAGCGAATCACGGTCGAATTGATAAATGGATTCGAGAAAATGAAACATGGACATCAGTTATGATGAATGTTACATCAACATGTTACGCGATTTTCATTGATATTTATGAAAGTTTATATTGTTCAATGTTTGATAAGCATCGAGTTGAGAAAAAATGGTCAAATGGTGCAACAGCAATTGTCGCAGGATCTGAATTGAATACACTCAATCATCCTTGGGGAATATTTGTTGATATCAATTTAGATTTATACGTTGCAGATTTTGGGAATAATCGAATTCAATTATTTCGAAGGAATCAACGAAATGGAATAACTGTTGCAGGAAATGGATCAGCAAAATTAACAATTGAACTCTTTCATCCAACAGGAATTGTTCTCGATGGTGATCGACATCTGTTTATTGTTGATCATGGAAATAATCGAATAATTGGCTCGGATGAAAATGGTTTTCGTTGTATAAACGATAAATTATCTTCTCCTGTCACAATGTCATTTGATAGTTATGGAAATATTTATGTCACCGATTACTATAATAATCGAACACAAAAAATGTCTTTATCAAAGAAATCTGATCGTAAGTGTGCGGAAAATTGTTCGAAAATCTTTTCATTTTGACTTTGTAGTTTTGACACTTTCGTATAATCAACCAAGATTTTGTTTAAACACATTTTGGAATTCAAATGTAAAGACTTTTGCCAATCAAAGTTTTGTGGGCATAGTACCGTATGGTATCTTTGTCAATTCAAACAATTCAATTTACATAGCCAATCGAGAAACTGGTCAAATTCATATTTGGCTAAATGAAAATCATCACAATCCAACAAAAACTATTTCGAGCCGTTTATCGTATCCATTATCACTATTTGTAACAACCAATGATGATATTTATGTTGATAATGGAAAGAATGGTCGTGTTGATAAATTGATTGTAGAAAATGAAACATGGATATCGGTTATGAATGTTACATCAGCATGTTTTGGTCTTTTCATTGATATCTTTGAGAATTTATATTGTTCAATCCGTGATAATCATCGAGTTGATAAAAAATGGTCGAATGGCACAACAACAATCGTTGCTGGAACTGGTGGTTATGGATCTCAATCGGATATGCTTTGGTCTCCTTATGGAATATTTGTTGATATCAATTTAGATTTATATGTTGCAGATTCTGGAAATGATAGAATTCAATTATTTCACTTGAATCAACGAAATGGAACGACTGTTGCAGGAAAAAGATCAGCAATACTAACAATCGAACTTTTTGGTCCAACAGGAATTGTTCTCGATGGTGATCAACATCTTTTTATTGTTGATAATAACAATCATCGAATAATTGGTTCAGATGAAAATGGTTTTCGTTGTATTTTTGGAGATTCTGGTAGAGGTTCAACAAACGATAAATTATCTTATCCTATCACAATGTCATTTGATAGTTATGGAAATATTTATGTCACCGATCGAGATAATCATCGAATACAAAAAATCGTGAAAAATAATATTTGCGGTAAAAAATTCTATTTAATAACTTTTAAAGGCAAAACCAGAGTTTATCTTCTCTTATATTCAATAGAAATTAGAGAATTTGTACAAACAAACTATTCATCGAATTTATCAGTCAATAGTCATAAATGTCATCGTCGTGACTACTGCAGATTGTTAAACTACTATTGTGAAATAATTAAAATTCACACAAACGAAAAAGGAGATTATACAATTACAAGTCATAGTACTAAAAATTTATTTGGATATATTTATGAAAATAACTTCACTTTATTTGATCTTAATATAAACGCAATCAAATTCGATGATGATAGTCATGATAACTATCAATTTAAAATTAGTTTGTATCGTCCGGCGAATAGTTCATTTCTATTAATTGTAACAACAGCTCAAGAACTTGAACAAGGTCATTTCTCAATAACTGTTCACGGTCCCAGTAATGCTTCTATGCAACATCAAAGTAGGTTCAATTTTTTTTTAAATCCTCTTTGAAAATATCTCGTTGAGAATATAGATCACACTGAACCAACGATTCAATCGAATTATTCGTCAGAATTAAATAATAAAAGCCAAAAACATACAAGTTTTAACTGTGGACCTCCAGATTATTATTACGAAGCCTTCGAGATCAATGTGAGCACATCAGGTTTCTACATATTCTCAACGGAAAGCAGTTTGAAAACAATTGGTTTTCTCTATGAACATCAATTTAATCCTTATGATTCAATTGATAATTCACTCGCTCGAAGTGATGACTCGTGTGGCGGTAAACAATTAGGAATAATTGCTTATTTGAAATTCAATATCACCTATATTTTAATTATAACAACATCTTATGATTATGCAAATCAGAAAGGTCCATTTTCTGTGTTTGTTAAAGGACCAGATGAAATTAAGATTAAACAAATGAGTATGTATACGAACATTAATTTCAACTTAATACTATAAAACTATTTTAAGATAAAGATGAATTTCCAACAAGAATTATTCAATCACTATATTCATCACAATTGACTGCATTTAGTTCTAAATGTTTTCATGAAAATTTCGCAAATGCAAATTTTTATTATTATTATGAACCCATACAAATCAATGTAGTTCAATCAGGCAATTATACAATGTCAAGTGTCGACAGTCGTTTCGACGGTATAACGGGTTATTTGTATAAAGAACATTTTGACCAATTTATCCTCGATAAAAGATTAATCGCTCGTAATCTTAATGGTTGTCCTAATAGTGAATTTAAAATCATTACTGAATTGCAATCAAGTGTAACATATATATTGATCGTGGCACCACCAATTACATTCTCGGTAAATAATTTTTCAATAGTGGTATTTGGTCCTAATAATATTACTTTCAATCCGATTAGTAAGTCTAATATTAAATCGATTATTTCATCATTCAACCGATATTTTCATCAGATCTTCGAACAACATATTCATCAGAACTAACAAAAGAAAATCAAGTTTATCCACGAATATGCGGGAAAGGAAATTATCATTATGAAACTATTCAAATCAATGTAAAACATAATGGTTCTTATACATTCGATACGAATACAAGTCTTCTTCTCTTCGGATATTTATACGAGAATAATTTTGATCCATCATTTCCAAATCAAAATTTACTCATAGAGAGCAATTTCAGTTGTGGTGAATATCGTTTCGAATTAGGAGATTATCTCGAGGCAAATCATGTTTATATTCTGGTGGTAACAACATTTGATCCAAATGTGAGAGGATCTTTTACTTTACTTGTTACGGGTCCTCATAATCTCACTCTCAATCGAATAAATAAAAAACATAGTAGTTGTGTTATTGGTGATCAATGTAGTTTGTTTACGAAAGGAATTGGTTTGACTATTAATGAGATTTTACGAAATAAAATTCAATCGAATATATCATTTCGAAAGCAATCAGTTTTGATACAAACAGCTGCTGGTCTCACTATGATTATGTTTGTTATTGGTTTCATTAATGGTATCTTTTCTTTAATAACATTTCGAAATAAAGAATTAAGAAAAGTTGGCTGTGGAATATATTTATTAGCATCTTCAATTACTTCTCTTCTAACAATTACTATGTTTACAATCAAATTTTGGTTTGTTATTCTTATTCAACTACATTCAATCGTTCGTTCATCGATTCTTCGAACAGATTGTGTATTCATTGGTCCTATTCTAAAACTTTGCTTGTATTTAGATGGTTGGTTAAATGCTTGTGTTGCTATTGAACGAACTGTTAATGTATCAAAAGGAGTTAATTTTGATAAGAAAAAGAGTCAACGTGCAGCTCGATGGATTGTTCTGATCTTACCTATTTTCATCGTGGGTACTCTTATTCAAGAGCCAATACATCATGAATTATTTGAATATACAACTCAGAAATATAATCCTATCAACATCAATAATAATTCAACAATGAACGTATCAAAGGAAAATGACACAAATGTTGGATATGAAAATGAATATAATGTTCTGTGTATTATTCGATATTCTCGTTCGGTTCAAACCTACAACACAATTACTTTATTTATTCATCTTGTCGTACCATTTCTTGTGAATCTTTTCTCTGCTTTATTTATTATTTTTGGTACAGCTCGACGACGATCAACTGCAAAAACAAATAAAAAATCGTTCAAAGAGCATGCTGTCAATCAAATACGTGAACATAAACAACTGCTAATCAGTCCTTTTATTTTGCTTCTATTAGCCGTGCCTCGTTTAATCATGTCATTGATATCTGGATGTGTCGATCCATCGGAAAATCCTTGGTTATATCTTTGTGGCTATTTTATTTCGTTTACACCACCAATGCTTGTCTTTACTGTATTTGTTCTACCTTCCGAACTCTACAGAAAAACATTCAAAGATTCAATAACACGATGGCGAGAAGAAACTCATCAATAGTTTTTGATTAACTAATTATCCAAACAAAGAAGAACATTTCAGCTTAAAAATCATTTCTTTACACCAATAAACATACGCTTTTGTTTTGTGGGTATCAAAATTCTATCCATAGAATTTAGAAATATATTCATTACACAAGAATTCTGCCAGAAATTTCAATACAATCACTTCTACGGGCAAAGAAAAATTCTTATTAGAAGCTAGAATTCTCCTTTGATGAACATAATTCGATTACAATTCGTTATTTTTGAATTAGGGTTATTCATATAGAATTTCAGATGGAACAAAATGAAGAAATGAAACTGATATTAAAACAGAATAGGAAAATTCTAGAATTTTCATAGATGTCATACTTGAAAGTTGAATTCAAATTTCAAATAAGACACTACTGGATCACTAATTGTTTTCTTCTTGATTTCCCGTTGATTGAACAAGAGAGATGATTCTTTTTTCTTTCTTTTATTGACCATTAAATATTATCAAAGTTACACTTTATGTTTTCTTGTATTCCTCATAAATTATTCTGTTAATTTCAATTACTGTCCACTAATGAGAGGTTTCACTGTATACTTAGCTGGTGACCAGAAGACTAGGTGAGGGGCAATTAAAGAGTCTGTACATCGGTAGTTCTAACTTCAGATATTTAATCGTATGCGTTCTGTACATACGAATAAAACGAGCGATGAATTCAACTTTCGACCGAAAGCCAAAACAGTGTAAACCGATCAAGAGAAAATAGTTGGCAGAAACCCAGGTCCACCAATCCGACGTCGGAACCAATCGGATCCCATCGGATCCCGCCGTCCGATGAAATCCGATCGGATTCCTGGTGACGGAATCCGACCGGAATTGAAACGTCGGATCTGCTTTGAATTCCGACAATATCCGACTATCGGGGCTGATTTTTATATGAGAAAAAAAATAGAGAAAAATCTTGAAATGAGTCAAACGTCGATTAATTTGCAATCGAATGTATTATAAGATAGAACGCTTCATTTGTATTATACTCAAGTATGTTTATAAAATTGCCTAAATTGAAGCTGATGGAGTTAGCTTTAGCATGAAAACAAACTGCTAATGAGGAAAGTCAAGTATCGTAACCATATCATTTGTTTTGTATATAATTTCGGCATGGCTTTTATAAATACGATTACTAATATTGTAATTAAGTATTCAACCGCAATTTAGAACAACATTAATCGTTTATTTATAGTAAATAAACAGATGATTTTATTTATGTTTATATATATCTTAATTAATAACTGAAGGAATCACACTGCATTTTTTTGTCACTGATCCAAAGTATCATTTAGCAGATAATCTGGAATGACGTGTGAGTATCATCGTGTCACAACGAAATAAATCTTTTCTGCTGATGTAAGATGTAGCTGAATTTTTCTTTTATCAAAAATAACTAAGTTTCCAAAACGACTATGTGAAAAGACACTCAAATAATAATGACATCATTTGCATCTATTTTAACCGATCATAAACACTACGCGATAATTTCACTCAGCCTTCCAGTCATACACTCATTCATTTCTATTTAGCAGAGAATTAATCCATAGTTTGGTTCGTCAAGATTTTTTTGTCTCATTTTAGATTTCAAATCCATTTTTTCGACCCATTCGTTCAAGTTATTGGTTCGTCAAGATTTTTTTGTCTCATTTTAGATTTCAAATCCATTTTTTCGACCCATTCGCTCAAGTTATTGGTTCGTCAAGATTTTTTTGTCTCATTTTAGATTTTCAATCCGTTTTTTCGACCCATTCGTTCAAGTTATTGGTTCGTCAGGATTTTTTTTGTCTCATTTTAGATTTCAAATCCATTTTTTCGACCCATTCGTTCAAGTTATTCGTTCGTATGGATTTTTTTTTCTCACTTCAGATTTCAAATCCATTTTTTAAGCTAATTGGATGTTAAATCTAGGATTTGGTCGGTTCACGTTCTTAGGATCCGAACGGTATCCTAATGTAGGATTTCATCGGTTCACGATCTCAGGATCCGATCGACTCCACTGTCCGATGCATTCCGATAGGATTCCGTCACCAGGAATCCGATCAATACCGATCGGAATCGGTCGGATTCTAGAAATTCCGACGTTGGATCCGATCGTTTCCCATCGGATCTGGTCGGATCCGATTGTTGGATTCAACGACCTGGGAACGGATTGATTTTCTGCATCTGATGATCACGTTGTCATGTTTGAACAGAACAATTGTATACTTTGAGGGTGCCCTTAGGAAAATTTTAAATATTCATTATATTTTAGGACGATTTTAAATTATCCTGGATTTTAGTTTGTACTGTGACAAGAGAGTTATATTGCATATTGAATAGACGGGATTTCGGAACTTCGCCAATTGGCGAATGTACATTTAGAAAACATTCGGTAATCGCATCATCAAATTGTTATTCATTGACTTTAGATTTCACACTTCGAAATAATTTTCTCCTTAAAATGCCAGTTGTTACTCGTGCTGCAGCATCAAAAGCAGAAGCTAATAAATGAGCATTGTGTAATTCATTTAAAACGTAAACGAATATATTACTACTGGTCAATGTCTAGAAGTAGTCTGTAATGTTCTCAGTTTATCCTAGATACACACTTTTGCTCTTTGAATTGAGCCAGGACAGAATTGGCCGATTTAAGATTTGAGCATGTTTTCTAACTTATATAAACCGATGAATCTCCGGGCACCATTTTTCGAAACTAAACGAATTCCTAATTCCAAATAAATTGAAGATTTGTATAGTTCTTATAATTTTATTGAATTAATTTCACGAACTAGAGCTTTCGACACATCAAGTGTCATCGTCAGTAGAGAAAATAAATGAAAAAGATGGAAAATTTCATTTAGAAGATGGCATTATAAGAACGTGATTCGATCAACTATACAAATCTTCAATTTATTTCGAATTTCTTCAAAAAGATCTATGAAATCGACAATTGAATTCCTAATGCATAAATGTTACTCTTATCGAAAACATTCATTAGCATACATATTTTATCATACTTTCTTTAATAACAAAGAGAAAACCACTCGATTTCAAGAAATATTCGTCGAATTATAATACAGCGATAGGACCAGTGGCGCAACCAAGATTTTTCGAGTAGTGAGCAAACTTCTCTTGTATCGAAAAAAATCGATGGGCAAAATGGGCGGTAATTTTACCAATAGGTAAAAATTTCTTGGTTCGACGAAGGATTGATAACATAGAAAAAATACAAAACAAAATTAAATGAGATTGTTTTAATTGAAAAATGCATTAAACACGTAGATTTTAAACCTGAGTTAGATGTGTTTTAGCCTATTTCAAGTAATGAACTGTGGAGTTCTATCAGAGTTAAACTAGAGAGAATTTTATATGGGGGAATAGTACAAAACAACAAGTATACATGTACACTACGCATAGGACGATGATTTATTGCTTGTAAATGAAACATTTCGGGGAAATCGTATTACGATCATATATCACCGTATCGTATCCAATTTACAACTACCATCAAGGGAACTGATAATCGAGTATTCAATTATTTACGATGTTTTACACACGATGAAATATAATCGTATACGGTATCAACCAAACGAATGAGATGTCTTTTATAATAGTCGTTTATAACTGTGCACATGTCTTACCTGAGGATTTCAGAGAGAATTTTATAGGAAGTGGTAGAGCAAAAACACATATATACACTGCTTCAGAGAAAAAGAAGTTTCAGTAGGCAAAAAGTTACTTAGAAAAATTTCAATGGGCAAACTTCTAAATGAAATGGACAATCGCCCATTTGCCTCCCCCTTGATTGCGCCACTGATTCTATCGAATTCGATGACAAAAACCGATAAAATTCGATTGTTCAACGATAGAAACTTGAAATTCTTGATAAAACTCTATCAAAACGTTCATAATTTGATCGCGATCGTGTTAAACTCGAAGAATTACGAAATTTGTTTTTTTGACCCCGGTTTTCGGCCGAATTCGAATCAAATTATCGGAAAATTGATCGTTTTTCTTTTAAATCAAGTGAAAAACGATGAATTTTTAGCGAATTTAGTCGTCAATTGTTTAAGAACGTGTCCGGATTTGTTATCGACCGTTTGGAAGACGATTTCGAATGAATTTGGATTGAAAAATGAAAAATTTGTGGAAATTTTGCAAGAGCAGAAGAAATTAACCGAATGGAACGAGATTTCGATGAGTTTTGACGAAATTTGAGTGGAAAAAAACAACAATTCGGTTTTTGGCCGAGATCGTCGAGAGAATTATCCAAGCGTTGGACGTTTTACAGCAGTTACCGTTTGTATGTGAGAAGGACTTGGCCATTCACGGTTATCAACAAACGATTCGTCGAGTAAGAGACCAAGTTTTGATTTTTAGAGAGAATTTTCATTTTTGAGGTTAAAAAACATTGAATTTGAAGAAATTTCGCGTTTTTAGATCGAAAATACAATTAAAGAGAGAGTATTGAGATTTTGGATGTCAAAAAAACATTTCTTTTGACGGAAAATGAAAGTTTTAGAGCGAAAAATGATTTGAATAGAGAGAATTTTACGATTTTCAAGCAACAAGAGAGAGAAATTTGTGATTTTGACTGCGAAAACGAAGTGTCAACGTGGGAAATCTGTTCTCGTGATTTCGAATGACATTTTGCAAGTGTTCGAATCGATCTTTCAAGTTGAAGAGATCGTCATGTCTGTTTTGTTCGATTATGGCTTTGTTCTTTGCTTACAACCGATCATTCAAATATCGTCAGTTTTTATAACAATTTGCTTCTTTCAAAACGATCTTTGTTTTATTCTTGAGGGTGAGGGTGAATGTTTAATGATTTTAACATCGATTATCGACTTGTGATCATCAAGTTCTTCTTCTCGAATTCTATGCTGTTCTCCTCGTGTTTATTCGACGATCGAAAAATGAAATGTAAAACAATTAGAGAGAAAAACTATTTTTAGGTTTTGTGCTTTTAGAAATCTTCCGTCGACACTTGACGATCGATTTTCTCGGCTTATCGTCGATATTCGAACGAGATTTTAAACATATCTTCGTTTTTCTTTAACTAATCAACTTTCAGAACAACAAACTAAATCAACTTTTTTCCCTTAGGATAAATAAATAAAATACTTCGAAGACATGAGAACATTTACTTTTTCATCATGATCTTCATAAGTTATTGCATGATTTTATTTCTTCTGAGGCTAATTTTAGGTTAATTTTTGTCTTTTTCGAATATTTTCAACGAAAATAAACTTTTCTTTTCCAAAGGCCAATCGTATAATCAACCGATGTTTCCGACGAATTCAACTTGGGATCAAAATGCAACCACATTTGCAAATAGTGGTCAAATCGGGTCAGGTCCTGTTGGTTTGTACATTGATACGAATAATTCAATTTATACAATCAATAAAAACAACGGACGAATTCTCATTTGGATGAATAATTCCAATGATCCAAATTTGATTTTATATGCACAATTATCATCATCAGCATTTTCAATATTTGTAACAACAAACGGACAAATTTATGTTGGAGATAATCCTTTAATTAAATCAAATTCATATTCAAATCAAACCATCGAAATTGTGAATGTTTCTTCTTCCTCTATTTATGGTCTTTTTGTTGATCTTAATAATACTTTATATTGTTCACTCTTCGGTAAACATAAAGTTGTAAAAAAATCGTTAAATTCAAATTCATCAACAATGACAACAGTTGCTGGAACAGATTCTGCTGGTTCTGCTTCGAATTTGTTAAATTGTCCATTTGGAATCTTTGTTGATACGAATTTTGATTTATATGTCGTTGATACTGCTAATAATCGAATTCAATTGTTTCGATTAGGACAAATAAATGGAATTACAGTTGCAGGAAGTACATCTGCAAATCCAACAATTTCACTTAATCAACCAAAAAATGTGATTTTAGATGGAAATAAATATCTTTTCATTACAGATGACAATCATCGAATAATAGGTTCAGATGAAAATGGTTTTCGTTGTATTGTTGCATGCTCAATGTCATCAGGTTCAACATCCGATAAATTGTTTTATCCGCGAAGTATCGCTTTTGATAGTTTTGGAAATTTATTTGTTGCCGATACCAGTAACATTCGAATTCAAAAGTTTTGTTTATCAACAAATTTCTGTAATAATAAAAAAAAAGAACGATTCGATATGTTCATTTGATTATTTAGGTCCAACACCAACCACATCAACAACATCAACGACATCAACAACAACAACCACGTCAACATCAACAACATCGACTACAACAACATCAACGTCAACATCCATAACAACAACAACAAATGTGAATCAAAGTAAATCGTCGAAGGAAAAATTGAGAAAGAAAAATTTTTTTGTTAAAATGTTAGCGTGTCGATCTCCTCAAATAATTTTAATTCCCAGTGGTTCAACGTTAATAAATCCTTTGAAATTTCGTCGAAGTCAAGATTTTTATATCGTTTCTTTGATCGAATTGAATTGTAACGATTCAACATCAATTCAAAGTCAATGGATTCTAAAGAATAATTCGAATGTAATTCCGTTCGATTCTCAAATTGAAACAACGTTTAGTGAATTATTTATTCCATCGAGAAAACTTCCTTTTGGAATCTTTGAACTTCAATTAACTATCACTCTTGACAAATATCCAACTTTGAATCATTCTTCATCAGTTTATGTTGAAATAACTCCATCAGGAATCACGGCAAACCTTGTTCAATTAGGAACTTCAATGATCACAAGTGGATTCGAACAAGATTTGAAATTAGATCCAGGAACTTATTCAGTTGATCCTGATGAAGTTTCATTTGACAGCAAAGTAAGTTTTCAATTTATTTTAACTCTCGATTTTTCTTCAAATTCGTAGAAATGGATTTATAAATATTATTGTCGAATTTATCCAACATTTAATTTTCCAAATTTAAATGGTTATTTATTAACAATTGACGATCGAACAAATGGTTCTTCGACTCCTTTGTGTTTAACAAATCGAACTGGATTTCGATTTGATAATTCGATTAATTCTTCATTGACAATTCTCTCTAAATCTCTTCAATCGAATCGAACTTATCAATTTATGGTTCAAATGACGAATATTTTGAATTCGACTCAACAAGCGACAGGTTATGTTCTTGTTAAAGTTGAACAAACTCGTCGACAAATGATTGCAATCGGTTGTGTAATCGTAACTCTTTGTTCTCCGAATCTCGAATATCAATTCGTAAATCCAACAACTCAAGTTGCTCTTTTTTCTCTTTGTCTCGGAAATTGTTCTTCAATTCAGAAAATCGTTTGGAATGTTTATTCTGGACAAGCGAATTCTTCTCTTTGGATTTTATTTAATCAAACTCAAAACTATTTCTTCGGCAAGAGTTCGAGTAATTTCACCGTGACAAATCAATTATTTATTCAAAATTCTACAGTTCAATTTTGGAAATTTGAAGTTGTCTATTCATTTCCAAATGAAACAAGTACAAGTGCATTGCAATTTGTGATCAATCAACCTCCTCAAAATGGTTCTTGTTCGATTTCTCCATCGAATGGAACAATAACAACTTTATTTGAGATCGCTTGTCCCGATTGGTTTGATGAAGATGGAATTAAAGATTATTCTCTCTATTCTTTGCCAAATCAGCTGATGATCGCTTTTTCAAGTTTTTCATCTTTTCAAGTTTATTTACCTTCAGGAGAAAGAGTTAATGGGGAATTTGATTTTGCGACAAATTCAAAATACAAGGTTGATATAATTCAACAAAATCAAACCAAATACTTAAATCTATAACGAATTCGACAAAATCGTGCTAGTTCAAACATATATATAACAAATGTCTCACAATTGACAGTGTTTTCCAAAGTCAGTAGTGTCGAATTTGAAACTTGAATTCAAATTCAAGTTCAAATTCAAATTAGTATTATCTATTTTGAAGTTTTCATATGAAAAAGTACCGTTTTCGTAGACAATACGCCTCCGTTCACAAAGAGACGCCCTCACCCTCACTTAGGCACTACGCCCTCCGTTCACAAACAGACGCCTTCACCCTCACTTAGGCACTACGCCCTCCGTTCACAAACAGACGCCTTCACCCTCACTTAGGCACTACGCCCTCCGTTCACAAAGAGACGCCCTCACCCTCACTCAGGCACTACGCCCTCCGTTCACAAAGAGACGCCCTCACCCTCAAGATAGGCACTACGCCCTCCGTTCACAAAGAGACGCCCTCACCCTCACTCAGGCACTACGCCCTCCGTTCACAAAAAGACGCCCTCATCCTAAATCATAATCTGAACTTGAATTTGAAACTTGAAAACTTCAAAATAGATGATACTCATTTGAATTTGAATTTGAATTCAAGTTTCAAGTTTGACATTTATGCGATATTCGTGGTGTTCGCGGTACTGCGGTGTTGCGGTGTTTGTGGTGTTGTGGTGTATGCGGTGTTGCGGTGTTGCGGTGTTCGTGGTGTTGCGGTGTTAACGATGTTGCGGTGTTGCGGTGTTTGTGGTGTTGCGGTGTATGCGGTGTTGCGGTGTTCGTGGTGTTGCGGTGTTAACGATGTTGCGGTGTTGTGGTGTTGCGGTGTTGCGGTGTTGCGGTGTTCGTGGTGTTGCGGTGTTAACGATGTTGCGGTGTTGTGGTGTTGCGGTGTTGCGGTGTTCGTGGTGTTGCGGTGTATGCGGTGTTGCGGTGTTGCGGTGTTCGTGGTGTTGCGGTGTTTGTGGTGTTGCGGTGTTCGTGGTCTTGTGGTGTTTTCGTCTTTCATTTAGAGTCGATGGTAATTCCCAGGTCAACATAATAAACAAGTATTGATGTAACCGTCCAAATTATTAGATTTCAATCGACAATATGATAAGCATCGCAACACCGCAACACCGCATACACCGCAACACCACAAACACCGCAACACCGCAAACACCGCAAACACCGCAAACACCGCAACACCGCAACACCACAAACACCGCAACACCGCAACCGCAACACCGCAACACCACAAACACCGCAACACCGCATACACCGCAACACCACAAACACCGCAACACCACAAGCACCCGAAGCCTTATATGTTGTTAACTTGAATGTTTTGGATGTAGTTTAGAGTTTTCTACAAATTTATTTATTTTCTTTATATTTATTTTTCCACAAATTCCTATTCCCCATCATATG
>Ga0209914_1002459_pt1 | contig 15285 bp, 6 predicted proteins | sample ThiBiot_500_plan_FD_183949 | JGI IMG/M metagenome (GOLD analysis project Ga0209914, IMG submission 183949) | Wastewater bioreactor microbial communities from Cape Town, South Africa - Thiocy_cont_500_plan (SPAdes) | ecosystem: Engineered > Bioreactor > Thiocyanate-remediating > Anaerobic-Aerobic ...
TCAAAGTAGTCCGCAAATAAGTCTGCCTTCTCTTTATCTGTTACTGCTGTTTTGTTATTGTAATTCATGATGCCACTGTGAATTTGCTTGATACGTTTGTTGTGAAACTTGCGTACCGTCAACCAAACTTTGTCCGAATACATTTTCTTTTGACATAGTGAAGACATCAGCTTGTTAAAGCTGTTTCTTCTGTCATTTCGAAGTGAATTTACGAGTAAGATTTTGGAATTGTAGAAACGACGTTTGTCGGCTTCATTTCCAGTCTTCTTCCATCTTCTGTATGCTTGATGTTTATCCTTGATCAAGTTGCTCGAAGCTTCACTTGGAATGAGAATTGTATTCGTTTGCTTGTTTTGTGGAATGGCTTCGTGCGTTGCAGCCACTATACATTCTGTAATAAATGACGCATATTCTTCGATGTCTTGGGTTGTATCGATAAGACGTGTGCTGTTCCATTTCTTCAGCTGTTGGTCTAACTTGAGTCTGAAGAAGGACCATTTTGCTGCTTTGAAATTGAAGGCTAGCCTTGGAGACGAAGGTTTGGGTTCGATTCCAAGGGGCATATCGTACGTTATTGGCTTGTGGCCACTAAGAGTGCCGATTGTTGGATGTGTTTCAACATTTGTTATATACGAAATAAGTAGTTGACTCGCTAGAATCGAGTCGAGTTTCACTTCGTAATCGTTCCTTTCAAATGTTGGGCTATCATCATCGACACTTTCGATAATTCCTTCGTTTAAGAATTCTTGCAGCTGTCTTCCTCTTGCATTAGCCAGTTGCGATCCTAGATTGTTTGGTGTTGCATTGAAATCCCCCATGATCACACAATTGTTGTTAAGAGTGTATAATTCATGAAGGATTTTGATGTCTATCTTTGCCTTTGGCGGAACATAGATGGATGATATCAGTATCGAGCCGTACGTTTTAGTTACTATCTCTACTGCTACCATTTCATTATTGTTCGACGTTTTGTTGATGATTTCTCTGGATTTGATGTGTTGTTTCACTGCTAGCAGCACTCCACCGCCAGGTTTGCCCATTCGATCATGTCTGAAAACGTTGTAGCCTAGGAGGGCAAATTGTTTGTCGCTCGCAAGGTTTGTTTCGTTGACAGATATGATGTCATATTTGGAAAATCTGGCTAGAAGTTCGTCTTTGTGTTTGATGATTGAGTTAATGTTGATATGACAAAAACTAATCATTATTTAGACTGATTTTACGGCCTTTGGGTGCATTATTCGAAGTATTTGGAGAGCCGTTGCTTGATCTGACTCTTTTCTTCGGACCTGCACATCCGTTTTGTGTTTTGGTTTGATTGCTTTCAACTACTGGTGGTTTTGGTTTTGTTGAAGTGTTGTTTGTTGTGGTGGTTTGATTTTCGGTTGTTTCTTCTCTAGGTTGGTTTTTTTCAAGCTCTTTCGTTGTTTCTTCCTCGCTTGATTCAGAGTTCGATGTTGCTTGATCATCTTCAGCATTTGTTCGATATAGACGATTTAGTTTTCTTTCGAAACCTCTCATCTTTTTGTTCAAATTGTTGAAGATTCGACTAACCGTTTCTTCTAAAATCGATTCCATTTTGCTTGTGAGCGTGGTAAGAATGTCATTTAGAACATGTTCGGTTAAAATGCTCTTTTGTGGTTGATTGTGTTGTGCAAATGCAGGAAAATCGACTGTACTACGTAAAGAAGGTGCAGTTGTAGCTTGATTGCTTGTTTTGGTGTATTGGTCAATCATTTTTTGCATTTTCATCTTTTGTCCTTGATAAGTTGGACAATTCGAAGAATTTGCTACATGATTTCCTTTGCAGTTGCTACACTTGATTGCATCGTCTGTTGCAGTACATTGGTTTGTTTGGTGATTTTCCCCGCATCTGGCACATGTAAGGTGTTCACTTTTACAATATTTCGCTACGTGGTTGTATTTTTGGCATTTGAAACATTGTATTGGTGTATTGTTTTGTTTCGCTGGTTCGACTACGAAGTGCATATAATCGATTTGTAAACCAGTTTGCACTAACGTATTGCGATTGAGGGTGTCACTTAACACTATTTTAACTGTTTGTGAATTGCCCGTTTTATCTTTGTTTTGTAATCGAATGACTTCAGCAACTGCTAAACCTTTGTTTGAGAGTGCGTCTGTGATTCGATCTACCGGTATAACAGCATCCACGCCTTTAGCGAAGGCGACCTTCTCGGTGTCTTGTACCTTTTGGATAGTTCGTGGTACATACACCTTGGTTGATGGGCTGCCGTTGTTGTTAAGAATAGTTGATAGCTCATTTATCAACTGGTTGAACGACTTGACATCATTAGCGTAGATCGTGAAATTTCCATTCCTTGCTAATTGAATGTTATTTAACTTGACCTCAGCTAGATGAATCTTTAATAGATCGTTCAGTTCAAGTTTGTTTAACTTAGCTCCCTCTAGAATCAGAGGGGCTATTCCGAATTTTGGTTGGGTTGGGCGATTTGGCCTTGTTACTACTGTTGGGCTGACTAGCCCTTGTTGCCCTTGTGTGTTTGTGGTCCTTTGTTGATTGTTTGCGCTTTCATTGCGCCTACCCTGTCTGGGTCCTCCTTTTGGAGGCATTGTTTTACTCATCGGCTTGAGTTTATTAACGAAGAAAATTTATACTTGGACCTGATATACCTGTTGTAGGTGTTACCGTGACAGTGACTGAGAGGCTGAACCTGCGTTCAGAATCCCAAGACTCTCTCGAGCTGTTCGAGAAAACTAGTTGAAGACTGAAGAAAATCAGTCGAAGAAAAGGAAAGAAGAGAGGAGAAATTTCACTTGGACGGATACGTCTGATCACGACCAAGTCGATGACTCGAAAAAAAGACTGAGCATACATGTTATACTTGAAACTTAAATTCAAATTTCAAATTTTGAAAATCGGTTCGGGTCCGGGTGAAAGTGTCTACCCGGACCCGACCCGAGAACTAGCGACATCATAAAATCGTCAATTTTTAAAAGTTTACTATTATTGGTATAAAGAAAAAACAATATAAATCTGACAATGATTCAATGATTGAATTTCAAAGAAGATATTTCACGAAGAGGAAAGTCGAACTTATCTACGGGATAAATTATATTTTAGATAAGAAAACTGTTCCTGTTAGTTTTTTTCTTGGTCATAGCTTTTTAAATGAGTAATTGTAAAAAAGCTAAAGAAGAAATCAAAGTAAAATTAGACAAAGGAATTTTTAAAACATGTCCAAAACCAAACACTGCAACAGCTCATTGATGGAAAATATTTGTTAGAATTAAAGATGATCAAGATATTGTTTTACCTTTTGTTCAATGTGTTAAAAGTATGATGAAAGTAAATGTAATATATATGTTTGGAACCAAATAAAGATTTAGAAATTTAAATATATTTTGAAAAACAAATGATTTGAACTGACTCGGGTCGGTTCGGTTTCGGGTGGAAAAAAGTGTACCCATGCAGGACTCTAATAAGGACGAATATGCAGCATGTGGAGAAATATCATGTTTCTTTTTCTGCTGAGAACTTCTCTCCATTGTTCATATCATATTATATTCATTTTTATTTTCAGATCATAAAATTTTAACAACTATGTCTTCGAAACACACATTTAAATCGATGTGAAATTAGCACAACACGACGAGTGAAATAATCTGATTGGTTGTGGTGGTGACTTAAGAGTGACTTGTTTTTTTTCTTTTTTGGTTCGTTTCTGGTTGATTCAAGTATCAAAATAAAGTGAGGTATACGATAATAAATTTCTGCTCCTTGAAGAATAAATGGCTGCAAATAATGCAAGATCATTGTACTCTATTGCTCTACAAAAACCACCGAGCTCAATCATTAGTCTTAATACAGCAGTTGGTGCAATGCCTATTAACGATATAAATAATACTTTACTTTTATGCCCGGACGAGAATTTTTTATTGGTTGATGAACAAGGAAATAAATTGTTCAACATCAAACGAAATTTCAAAGTTTCTGATATATGTTTCTCGTCATTTTTAGAACAGTTTCTTATTCTCTCAATGGAACCTGATGATTATACTCTGCATTCACTCGACCCATCTACGCGCGATCTGAAACAAATTACAAAATCCGATAAAATAATGTGGACTTGTACATGTTTTAATACAATATTTATTGTTTCGGAAGCGTACAAAGATAGTGGATCTGACATTGCAGTCTATGATTTATGTCAAGGTTGGACCCCAATTAAAACATTCACGCCACCATTATCTTGCAAAGCAGATCATCAAATTGAAAAGATACGGTTTAATAATGATGGTAGTCGTCTTGGAATGATTCTACGTCAAAAGCGTGAGCGTGCTTATCAATATTGGTTCGAATTACGCGATTCAATTGATATGACAATCGTTGTGAAGACTAATATTAATCCAGATGGTGATACATGGTGTTGGCTTCTTGCACTACCTAACCAACAATTTTTGGCAACTTTGCAGAGACAGAAAACATTTTTCTTATTCAATTCAAATGGACAACTTCAAGAAACAAATAGATATGATTACAGTGTGAGATTTTTAAATTCAGTTGCATTGCTTAGTAATAAATGGCTCGTTGTACAAACATGGAAACCAAATGAACTACGTTTTCATAAATTATAAAATACGTAAGACTGTGAAACATGAATTGAGTTTTTGTGTGACTGTTGAACTAATTATATGGATTTCCTGATGAGAAAAAACTGTTTATAATAAAATTTGCTACGTTTTTCAACATTTCCTATTTTTCTGACATAATATAGGTCAAATCCAATCTCAGCTGGTGCTGTCTTTTATTAAGTCATACGAACTGTCGTAGTTTCGTTTGAAAATTTAAAAAAGAATGTGATATCTTGGTTTAATAATCTTATGCCATGTGCATGACTGCTTAGAGGATGTTACATGCCGAATAACATGTATATTTAGGTCCTAAACAACCACAACAGTTCATTGGATAGTCACGTTCAAAAGTCCGTGCTTGTGCACGACCATCATTGTCGCCATAGACCAAAAGTTCGAATATAGTTCCTTCACAAAAGAATTACTATTCCTTAGATAAATGAAACAATATCAATCTCGTACCTTTCTTGGGATATTTTTTATTAACTAGATCACCCATTTTGTATGTCATTCGAGTTATTTTAACTTGACGGATACTAATTTTGATCCTAGCTATACCTTTTGATTTTCTTATATGTTTTCGCATATATTGTTCATCAATCGATTTCTGAAACTCAGCTGGCAATTGTTGTAAACAGTTCATGAGACCAGGAAATTCTTCAAGTTCCATTTCTTGTTACCAAGGTATGTCATTCTCAAAGAAGATGCTGTATGTAGCTTGTTTAAGTTTCGAGGGTGGAAGATCACAATCATTATAACTACTAACGGAATGAATTGTGCTCCATTTAACTTTTAATACTTTCGACCATATAATTTTACGTCTTCCGAAACAACGAGGACATGTGTGTTCGACATTTTTACAGGATCCACTTCCGCCCTAAAATGTATTTATGGAGAAACGATACAGAAACATCACTCGGTATGGAACAAATTCTGAAGAGAAAATATTTTTAAGTAAGAGTTTTGCAACAGCTTACGCATTTTGTTTTTCCACTTCCGCGGCAAGCCTCACATTGGGTTTCACATCGAGTATTTTCAAGTTCGCGGGAAATTTTCATAGTGCCTATATTCATGAAGAGTTTTGAAATGATATCGTATAAAAAAATATACAAGATATTAGAAAAACAAGTGTTTGGAACTAGTTTAGAAAGTGAAGAAAACGAAGGTCTCATATATGCATTCCATTCAGATAAATTATAAAATGTCTGACGTTTCTACTCTTGAGAGTCCGAACCTAGGTCAGACACTACTTAATTGTTAATAGGCTTCGTTATCAGAATTAGATGGAACACATTTGACCTAGCAAAAGTATGTGAATGTCTTCGTATGTTTCGAACAAGATAAAACACAGTCTCATTTGCAATCACGTTCCCTGTAAACGGAACGGTTATGTCACACGAACACGGACAGATTCTTTCCGGTACCGTTACAGAAATATTGATATTGATTTTATAAACAATTATTTGCTAACGCGAAAAAACGTAAAATTTCAATCAGTTTTGATATTCATCAATCGAATCAATAAAAAACCTAACTCACAATATGTAATCTCGATCAGAACAAGATATTATTTCTATAGTTTTAAATGATTGCACCTTTTGAAATCTATGCACACTTCATACCTGTAATATTGGCCACCTTTGGTGTTTCAGCAAACTGATAATCATGCCATATATGACCAACACCCTCGTTCGGACAAGCAATGCCGTGTTTCCAACGTGTCCATTTCTTTTCAACCTTGCGTTCATCAGTCAACGTCCATATATGACATACAAATCCAACGTAATCCGTAACTTCAACCAGTTCTGCGATATCAGTCTCGGGTAAGTAGTAGCAAGATTTATTATTAACATGACGACGAAGATGTTCTGAAAACTCAACTTGTTCGATTGTCGAAGTCACAGAACTCGAAACATTCGAAATTGTTGCTGGTCGAATCTGATTTTTCGTCATGTTCATTATCTAGAATAGAATACTCAAAACAGCAGATTTCAAGTGCGCAATCTTGGTTGCTTACCCCTTGACAATACCCTTTTCTTCGTGCTCATTCTTCATGAATCAAGAAATTTTATTGTATGTTGCTTTTTAACGCAATAAAACGTTCTAGACTCAGTAGAGGAATCTTAACCGCAAGATAGTGAGATGATCATTGTAAACTACTAAACTCTATTCTCGCACAATTGAATTTCATTTAAGATATTGTTAGCATCATTATTAACTAAATAGTACTCATTTCTAATAGCTGTCTTTGATTCAAAAGATTAAATCAGCACATTTTCGATGCTCTTCCATGATAGCGAACATAATCCAACTAAAAATACTCGAGTCTTCTATTTTTTTGCTATAGAGGATCATTTAGTTAAATAGTAACATGCAACGAGATATCTGAATGAGCGATTTAATTCAGTTTCTAGATGAGTATCAGTATATCTAATAAGTTAAATTTTACTGAAAAATATCTGTCATGTGAATAGAGGAGGAGAGGGAATACTGAATCCAAATTATCTATCCTTAAGCTTCAACACTCCCGTTTCAATAGCTGATAATCGCTTCGAGAAATACTTCAATCGAAATATCAATTAATGATATGAAAATAAAATTTAACATAATGTACCTTCATCGATAATTTCAAGATTATTTGCTGGATTTTACCTCTTTCTACGTTTGATTTGATAATTTTTTTAAAACGGATTGAGAAGTTTTTTGTTTCAATATTTGGGACATTTATTTATCTTTCTAAGAAGTCGAACACAGGTCAGTGTTTCTTTGTACACATGTAATAGTGACGATCTCCTTCGTAGTAAAAAAAGCAAAACTTGGTACGATCTCCTATGAAAGCAGTTGCACGATGATGGTAATAACACCAACGAAGACCGAAAAAATCAGCCTATCAGACTATTTTAGATCGATTAAAACAAAGTTTCGAGCATGAAAGCATGAATTTTAATTACATCATAGATAAACAATTATGACCAAAACAAAAATTATGTTCAGTAATTCTTCTCAAATAAGAGCTAAATTTTTTTATGAGAAAACGTGATTTAAAATGACATTTCATATGAATAGGAACAAAAACAGAGAATACATTCAGCTATTTTTTTCACTCTAAATCCTGATCAAACATTTCTTGAAATAATATTAATTTATAAGAATAACGAATTAGTTTTCACCATAGACCTCTACAAGCTTCCATGCAATTCTCATCGCGATCACGACAAGTTTGTTGAACTATTGTGTTCAGCTCGAAAAAAATTCTCCATTCCGACTTGTAATGTAAGGTCACATTACATTTGAATAACAACAGCACATTTATAATCTTCCATATCAGCAGACGCAGCAGGATTTCTACTGACTTCGTTATGATTGAATTCGACTAACTTTTGGAACTCTTCAAAAAGCTTGACGCTTCGAAATTTAAAAGAAAATAATGCGACCTACGAATCATTTTTGTAACATGATCATTACGAAAACAGCAAGTACAACGCGGCATGCGTTGTGGAGATACCTGCTGATAAATCGAGTTAGTTGTTATTGCATTACCTAAAGAAATAAATCATTGGTATAAGACGTCTTTTTTTTCAAATGCTTATCAGCATCCAAAGCATAACCGATCGAGTTCACTATCCGCGAGAGAACGAAAAGAAAAGACTTCAGATATGAGTTAGACAATTGTGTAACCGTTTGCTAAACTGTACACGTAATTTTTGAAATGTTCTCCATACTTTTCCAATGATTATCCTCTTAGCACTTGGAAAGTAGAATGAATACTTTCAAAGCTTCTCAGGTCCCATAGGTTAGAGTCCTGGCTATCAAATTATGTAATTGGTTTCTGTTCAAAACGTGATAAAAATAAAGTTATGCGTGACAGAAAATGTTCACAGTTATTTTGGTTGACTGATTCGAATTACTCATAGAGATCTACTTTACTAATCATAATTACACGAAATCGGATAATTCGGTGAACAGCGACAGTTCTTCTTGTCCTTTTTTTGTCATACATCATTTTTGAATAAATCTGCTGTCATTATATAGAGGACACCTTACTCTATCTACAATGAAAGAATTAGTTCTGTCTCTCTTCAAGTAAGAGAGAATGAAGTCAAACAAAATGAAAACTTTTATTTTTGATCATAATTATCCGATCAGACTGTATAATTTTAGTCACTAGTCATACGAATTCGATCGCGCCAAGCGTACTCGAGATCGCAGAATATGAAAATGAATACACACTCAGGGTTAAAGGTAAAAAACACCCGGTTCATGAAAACAGTCTTCTGAGAGATATATGGGACTTTAAAACGATTAGTTTTCGATTATCGATTGTCCAGAGTCAGAATCTGTTATTGAATGTTCAAAATCTTTGATTGGATATTTTAAAAAAATAACATTTCCTCATACAATTTGCGCAAACGAAATCGAGTACAAAGAAGCTATATCTGTTTCAAGTTTGTTTGTTTTAAATCTGAAATCGTCCTTCTTTATCACACTTTGACTTCTGAGCAGTCGTAAATGAAACTTTTCTAATCAAATTATAATTAGAGGCGGCACCAGGATTTTCGAATATGCTAAATCTTAGCTATGAAGCATGGGATCCGCATAAAACTAATATAGCTATTATATGGGACATAAATGATGAGTGTTCATGAAGAAGATTTTCTGATTAGCAATTTCCTGAGCTTCCCCCCCCCCCCCCAGAATTTCTCGGATACTATTTGCAATCATGTGGTTTTAACAATGCCAGAGTAGGCTACACCAAAATTGATCGACAGATTTTCATTTTCAGCAAGAATTCACAACTAGTAAATAGCTACAGTCTTCAGAAATATTGCTGCATGCCACAAATGTCAAAATGAAAACTAAAATGGATATAACCATATGGGGGATCTAAATTTTTTTGTTGAAAATGAAAATCTGTCGATCAATTTTGGTGTAGCCTACTCTGGCATTGTTAAAACCACATGATTGCAAATAGTATCCGAGAAGTTCTGGGGGGGGGGGGCTCAGGAAATTGCTAATTTATTTCGCAAATGCTAATCAGAAAATCTTCTTCATGAACACTCATCATTTATGTCCCATATAATAGCTATATCAGTTTTATGCGGATCCCATGCTTCATAGCTAAGATTTAGCATACTCGAAAATCCTGGTGCCGCCTCTAATTATAATGCTCTATGACGAAGTTACATTTTGCTGATTTCTACATTCTTATGTTCATAGATTTTAGTACTGTTTCAAATTGTGTGATTGTAGTATATATTTACCGAATTGTTGGTTATGCGATGATTGGGGTAGTACGTACATTTTTCTAAAATTTGACATACATGTCATAGTTGAAACTTGAATTTAAATTTCAAACTTCAAATTTCAAATTACTATTCTCTCCCAAGCTGAGGATAAAAGCGGACATGTATACACGGTAGTAGTAATTGGACATTTGAAATTTGAATTCATGCTTCAAATAAGACACTACTGAATGGTAAAAGAAAGCTTTTTGTCAAATCGAATTTCACCTACGGCAAGAAAGTATTCGTACAAAAATGTTTATTCATTTTTCGGTTACTTAGAAACAAGTAATTGTTCGTCTATGAGACTCACTTCGCTTCATCAACCGACTTTCGGCGATAGTTACTGTATTTCCACGAAAAAATTCTGATAAATGACATGAAATTACGAGTCTTCTTCCAATCTCATCAATCAGCTTAGTCTTTCATAAGAAAATATCAAATGATCTGATAACTTGTTTACAATTTTACCTGAAAAATCTCATTCTCATGGGCTCTTTAGAATGCACGATTAACGTCGTTAATAACAGATAATAGTATTAGATCTATTGTCCGATCGCTCTTTTAAATTCATCAATTTCTGGCTACGCTACTAGATCTACTCTGCTTTCAGAAAAAGTGATGCATAGAAGAGTGCGAAAACTAGCAGTCATGTGTGCTACTATCGAAGAGATAATCAACCTGTTGGTATTTTATTCACAATTTCAAATTTGATCGCATTCATAATAATATAAACATACCAATAGTTAAATATCAAACTATTTATTTCATACCACGACTCAATATGAATCGATTGAACGAGAAGATAAAGAAGATTTTTATGATATCATCAATATTGTGTAATTTTATTCTTTTAAACAATGACAATACGTTGAACAAGTTGAACCGATTCGGGTGTTCGTGCACCTAAATCATCAAATATTGTTAGTAAATTATTTTTTGACATCAACCAATCCGATGGTATATGATAATAACGTTGTGTTGGTTCGTTACAATTGATTTCTTTTTGTTCACAACAACATGCTGCTTTATCATAGCAAACACCGTGAATTAACCAATACATACCAATATCGTGTCCATTGATAAATGCATGACCACGATTAAGACCTTGAGCATCCAACAGAACAGGATTAGCATTGATATCTTGTTTGACAAGATGATCAAGATCAAATCGTGTTTGAAACCATGTCACTGATTGATTAATGCCTTTTGTCCATTGTGTATCCCAATTGACTTTCGGTGAACCTTGTTCAGTATAGATTTGCAAATATTCTCCAACTAAACCCTTTTGATGTACCCATGGATGTGTTTCATCAAATGGTAGAACTTGCCCATTTATAGAAACATTCCCAACAATACCTTTGTAATCAAGTGTACTCATGCCATAACCTGCATCACTACCGAATGAAATCGAAAGAATTTCAAGTAAATATTCTTGATTAATTTGAAAGTTTGTTAGATTTAATGTCGTACTCATTGTTGATGGACCTCGACCAGTCTTATCATCCACAGTTCCTAAATAAGTACCGTTAAGAAAGAATGTTAACGAAGTTCCATGTCGTGTTTGAACCATTATCGGTGTTTGAGTCGATACTTTTATTAAGGTAACATTACGACGATACCATAAATAAATAGTATCATCATTGGTTATATTATATTGTTCAAGAGGTTTCGAAGAAATAATCACTGATAAATTGGAAACAGTTGGTTCGGACCATGTTTTCCATTGTAATGGACTAGTCAAAATCGGAATTTTGACGGTATTATTAACAGTAATGTCACTATCATTAGCACTATCCCATAATAAAATCAAATTATCATCATAGATACGCACTGATCGAGCACGAATTGAAATATTTTGATTTTTAAAAAGTACATACACATCTGATTTAATTTGATTACTAATAAAATGAAGAGACGGTGGATAGGAATAGACAAATTGTTGATTGCTAGTAACCCATGTTGTACCATTCCAAAAGGGGATAATCGTACGATTTGCATCTTGACTTAGTATAACTTCTGCATGATTAGCAATTAAATGTTGAAGACGACTTAATTGAGTATATTTGGGTTCATTAGGTGTTCCATCAGAATGAAGACATACATCATCAGCATACATCGTTGCTACACCTGATGAAGCTGTATGTCCATAATTATTTCCACCATGCCACATATAATAAGCATGATACGCACCACCACCAGCAAACCATTCGGCAACTGAATAAGTAAGATCTGATGGTAGACGTATGTTAACAGCATGTCCCCATCCTTGAAACCAGCCTTCATTCTCTGTGAACATCATTGGTTGATTAGAATAATATTGTTGATGACGATCAATCCATCCATCATCGAAACAATTGCAAGAATTACATGTTTCAATAGTCGAATTAGCCGAATGACCTTTACACATAGTCCATGGTATATCAGTCGAAGAAAGTTCATTAGTAACTAAACTACCACACCAATTAACATAGGCAAAATCATTTTGAATATATTCATTTTCGATTTGAGCAAGAATAATTGGACCGCCATTTTTAGCAAGATACGGACTGACATAGTCCATAATTGCTAAAACAAATTTTTTCATAGCTGCTTTCCAAGCATCATTATTCGATCGTATAACCATATTCGGTATTTGATTGAGCCATACAGGAAGTCCTCCGTACGTCCACTCACCACATATGTAAGGACCAACACGTAAATTAACAAACAAACCAGCATTAGCTGCTTCTTGCAAAAAACGACTTAAATTGGCACGATCACTAAAATCTAATACGCCTTGTTCATGTTCGTGTATATTCCAAAAGACATAAGTTTGAATCGTATTTAGTCCCTGATTTTTAGCCATTTGCATAATATAAGGCCACATGCCGGGTGTTGATCGTGGATAATGTATGGCACCTGATATGAGCATCGTTCGAACATCATTAATTTTAATTGCACGACGATCGTAACTCACTTTGTAAGGCGTTCCTCGAACATGTTCATAACTTATTGGACTTGAATATACAAAAGTTAAAAGAGCAATACAAATGCATAGTACAGATGAATAGAGCATATAGGTTTTTTTTGAAAGTATGTTTCAAAATAATATTTGTCTCCTTCTTTCTGGTTCGTTATATGAAACACAAAAAAAATGGTGAAGATAACAAGTCTTATCTGTATGCATAATTCTTTCAAGGTTAAAATAATTTGAATTCATTGGTTTGTCAAAAATCTATCTCTTATCGTGAGACAGCTTGTTGTAAATCTTCATATTCTACTTCAATAAACCATCGAATATATTTCAATAAAAACTTGAGGGTGTTGAGGATGGTATCGATTATACAGAAAATAAATGGATCAGTGGCGGGCCGACATGATGGCATGGTATGGCACTTGCCACACCAAAACTTTTGTTTCTCACTGGTCACTGCCAAAAACTGAATCCTTTTCTAAGCTTGGAAGAGTCCTCTCGCTACTAACACGCTAGGATCGAAAAAGAGATCCTTATCTCAACTTGGAAGAGTCCTCTCGCTACTAACACGCTAGGATCGAAAAAGAGATCCTTATCTCAACTTGGAAGAATCCTCTCGCTACTAACACACTAGGATCGAAAACCATACGGTGACGGGTCGATATGGTGACATAGTATAACAGTTGCCACATCGTAACTTTTGGTTCTGGCCCGCCACTGAAATGGATTCTATTCTAATTTAATATGAAAATGCATGAGTTTTTCATGGCATTTGAAAAGTATTCTAGGAAGAAATTTTTCGCTGTTTTATATTTATCTCGACTATTTGGCATCATTTGATAGCCCATCGAATTCTCTATCGAATGTATAGAGTGAATGCTCTAGATTTTATTAATAGTGTCGGCGAAATATTAGCGCCAACAAAAAAGCGGTAATTTGCAAAGTTTTCATATTTTCATAAAACCATAGGAAATATCGATGTTCATGCTGAAAATCAGAAAATCCTTGATGAATCGGGCCCATCTTCGAACTCGACCGAGATATTTATGAGACTAAACTCTGCCGATAATTTCAGGTCGATCGGAGTCTCCGTTCGGACACACTGACCGATTTTAGGGTGTACTCACTTTTTGAGTACACAAAAACAATTGCTATTCAACATTGTTACAGATCTCAGCCGTAACAAGAAGAAAACGAAAAGGAAAAAAGAAAAGACTTCTTTTGAAAGAGCAAGAGCAGCTTGATCTGGTCTTATCTCCTCTGAATTTCTTCTTGTCTATATTTCGGCTTGAGAAACACTATTGGGAACGATTCGGTTCTATTTTCAAAAAACTCGAACCGTTCTCAACACTGGTTTACACAGAACAAGCATGTTTATGTAACCTTGATATTATAATTAGAAATATTTTCATTTTGTATTAATCATGAAATTGAAAAGGCAAGTAATTAAAAATATGAGTGTACAACATACTACATAAGTAACAGCGTCTGAGGAAAATGACGTATATAATATACAGCATACAGATTGTATGAGTAATATGTTTAGTAAAGCATATTTTTATATATTTTATTCATGTTTGAAGGAATAGAATGTTCAACAAAGTAGTTATAATTTGTTTTGCCTTGGATATAATGGTATTGACTATAAATGACAGATGATGTAATAATAGTCTTGAATTTATTGTTTCAAAAATTATTTCAGAAATGTAGCAAAGGTCAAGGGGGAAACAGCTGATTCGAATCATAAAAAAACTCAAAATGAATCATGTAAACTCCTTTTGAATCATGTGAACCCCAAAAATCACCGGAATCTTTTTGAATCACGAAAACTCATTTTGAGTCATAAAAACTCATTTTGAATCATGAAAACTCATGTTGAATCTATATAATGTGTAGTATAAAATAGAGAAATAAAAACATTAAATAGAATGAATTATTACAATATAATTTAAGATGCGTCAAGCTAGTCTAGCTGAACATTTTAAGTCAATTTATTTGTTCACAAAAGTTGAAATAGAATGAAAGCCAAGGGGAAATAGCTGATTATAATCAAAACAATTGTTGAGCAACAAAAAGAGTTCTTTAAACACTATTTTTAATTGAAAAGATATATTTGATAACGTAAAATTGGATATTATTTACTTGATTTTACATAAATTATTCTGCATTTTTCAAAGAGATCAGAGTAAAAATGCTTCGTCTGTTGGTATTCGTATATATATGAACGTTATACAGTGGAGTGCAAAAGTCCTTGCCTTATATATAAGTGAACTTATAATGAACATATTCCTTGATTTTTTTCGAACGTTTTTTTTTTAAATGTTCTCGTATATACGAACACATATATGTCTATTTGTGTATAACGATGTTCATTAGAAACATCCTTTCGTTTGAATAAAAACGTGTTCACAACGAAATTCGAATATAATGAAAACG
>Ga0209914_1002475_pt1 | contig 15186 bp, 15 predicted proteins | sample ThiBiot_500_plan_FD_183949 | JGI IMG/M metagenome (GOLD analysis project Ga0209914, IMG submission 183949) | Wastewater bioreactor microbial communities from Cape Town, South Africa - Thiocy_cont_500_plan (SPAdes) | ecosystem: Engineered > Bioreactor > Thiocyanate-remediating > Anaerobic-Aerobic...
TGGTAGTATTGAAAATGTGTTGTACGGAAGAAATTTTCGTCATTATAGATCTATCTATACTATTTAGTATGATTTTGTAGCGCATGAAATTCTCTATCGAACGGTGTATAATAGTATGAGTTTTGTCGCAGCTATGAGAAAATATTAGCTTAGAGAAAACTATCAATTACCAGAATCTCCATTAAATCAGGGGAGAAAAGTTATGTTTTGAGCTATAAATTAGGAAATCTTTGATGGATCGGGCCCATCTTCGAACTCGACCGAGATATTTATGCGACTAAACTCTGCAGAAAATTTCAGGCCGATCGGAGTCTCCTTTCGGAAATTATCGTGTAAACAGACGACCGGACGGCCACACTAACCGATTCTATAGTGTACTCAACACTTCTTTTTGAGTACACAAAAAAATGGACATCATTCGATCAGTTCAAGAAGTTTAATTTTGGTATATAGAAATTAACTTTACCAAACAACAGCTCAGAATGGACAAAAAAGAATTTGCAATTGTCCGAACTTTTTCAAAGCATATATTTGCAATTTCGCTTAGAAAATCAAGCTTGTTTTACTTAGAATTCAAATAAAATACTTTGGAAAAGTCATTTTTTACTCGAATTTTTTACCTAGATTTTATTTAAAATTACTTAGCACTTAAATGGATGCCTTTCTGATCTATGCATTCACTTGTCTTTAGTACTGGCAGTTACTCACGTTGCTTGCGCAGCACCACCTATTGATGATATCGATGCAGAAGTTGACAAAGAAGTGGATAATATCGATGCGGATGTTGACACAGAAGTTGATGATATCGATGCAGAGGTTGACACAGAAGTTGATGGTATCGATGCAGAGGTTGACACAGAAGTTATGGACATAGTGGTTGCGGTTGTGGTTGTGGTCGTGGTCGTTGTTGCGCAGGCGTTGGGTATCGTTATTACAGTGAAGGTAGCACAATACTGGTCTGATTGCACCTGCTCACTAATTAATACAGGATATATATTGTCTATGACCAATTAGAATTATTTAAACGCATTCTTACCTGGTAAAAGCGACTGCACATAGGCGTTGTGTTCCTATTTGATTTAATTGTGGTGTCTATGTAAATATTTGATAAACTAATGACGCATTCGTTGAGGAAATTATTAAATTGCTAACTTGTATACCAACAATTGTTTGCGATACGACGATATCAGCAATTCCACTAATGTTAGGATCACACAAATTTAGCACAGATAAATTGAAACTCTTCGAGATACCAACTGTAACTTCCAAACACCCTTCAAGTGGCAACATAATTGGTTTAATTCCACATGTCGGTTGAGGCAAAACATAGATGAGAAACTGAACTGATACTGAACTCATTGGAATGGTACTAGTCGTATTGATGAAATCTTCAACCTTGGATGAGAAAAAAAATAGTTGCGTCAACACATACGATTGCATTTTGATTTATTTTCATGCAATGTTATATTTTGAAAAATTAGGAAATTTTCAATTTAGGCATGCCTTATTCAAAGATATTGAAGATTTGATCATTACAGGAAAGGAAAATTCTCAGAGAAAGCGACAAAATACTTGTTAGAAGAGAATACGCATTTTTATATTGAACTATGATGAATGAACTACGATTGAGCATCCGATTTCGACACTTTTGGGGATGGTGACTCTGCTCAATACAGTTTACATTGATTTTTACCTGAATAGCAACTGCATACCACACACCAGCTTTTGATCCTGTGAAATTCAGAGCACAATTGGATAATGTAGTTCCAATAGGTACACTAGTTGGATAACAAATACCACCACATTCATCAATTGACTGACGATTGGGATATGATGAAGTAAGTTTAAGTGTACCTGGAGTATCGATAGTGATTGTTGTACTTGTAGTTGTTGCTATTCCACAGCCACCTACTGTTACACATGATATACCAGTACAGATGCTGAGATCACACATACCACAGTTGCAAGTACAACCAAGAGGACATGTACTTCCGCAGCCGACACAAGTTTGCCTTCGAATACGAGTAACGTTATTTTCTTCATGTTCCATTGTCTTATAGAGTTGCACAGCATATTTTTTCTGTGTGAGTTTCTCCTCATCGGATCGTTTTCGTCTACGAAATCCTGAAGTATATGTTGACCAACGGCAACGTACATCATCGCCTGGATTGGCATCCGATACGATTATGTTAATTATAGTTGTTTTATTGACGATAACATACTGTGGTGAAGAGATGGTTGCAACAGGTGGCGTATTGATAAAACCATCTATACGCTTACGAAGATCAATATAGGACACAATGGACCAATCGAGATTATACTGGAGAGGATAATTTAATGCTGACCAAGCACTTCCCACATATGCTAAATAGAAATGTGCTCCGGCTGTGAGATTAATATTTACTGATCTTTGACTTGCCATCAAACGTAACGCTGTGCTCACAGAAATACAATCGGTTAAAATATTCACTGGCTTTATAGAATAACCGCCATCAGTCGAACAGTCAGTGACGCAGGTCAAATTCGCATTATGACTGCTTCTGCCACTGGTAGAAATAGGTACGTTAGCTGCGCAAGTTATATACGGATAAGTCCACCAATACGATTGGATAATAGAAATTGTAATTATGCTTGCATTAGTAGAGTCATCTACAGGCACCCATCGAATGGTGCCACCATTGAAATGTGTAGCATCGATGATGATAATGACAAGTGAAAAAAACAGATAGTGCATCATAATATCGTTGTTTTGCTGTCCCAGATGAAACTATAACTAACACATATTCAAAAATATATCAGTCGAACAAATATTTTAATCGAACGCTTTAAGACCTGAAGAAATCTAATAAGATGCCCAACCTTCTAGCATCCTCATATCCAATTAGTACAGAAAAATTATCAAGAAGCAAATGTCTTCAATACAATTTATTGTAAATTGTGTGTATAAAATAACAAATCATTTGCTACTCATCTTGACTTGCATTCTGGTTACTTTGATTTCTTCTAAGATCAAATTACCATTCCATTCGTGTATACTCAATAGAGCTGTAAGAGAAGGAATATGTGATGACGTCATATTTCCTCCTTTCTCTTCTCTTATTCATATCTCTCTTTATGTATCTCTCTCTCTCTCTCTCTCTTCGTTTATGATCGTTGTTACACTTGGCCCACTTTTTACCTTAGTAATTTCAATCTTTGTTAAAATAGATCGAAGCATATGATAACAAGAGCATTCTAATATTCTTTCGTAGTGTTCTTAGAAAAGTTTTCGTTTTAGTTAGACTCTAACGAAACACGAAACGATGGGATCTCTCGCAATGCTTAGATTATAAAGTCAAAAAAGAAAGGAACTTAAAGGTGTGAATGAAACCAGAGACGAAATTGATTCGTGCATTATTAGAATCAATAAGGTAGAAGAAAAAAAATCTAGGTAACATATTACCTTTTCTTGAATACTTCCAGATATTTGTAAACTTATATATGATGAAAAATATCTCTGTGAAAGTAAGATTAAAAGTCGATGCTTTTATATAGTATTGTCTGAAGTTATACAAGAAATCTCATGAACAATTATTAATGCTATGTCAATAAAATATCCAAGTTATTCATCCAGCTATATATAACCATCACAATTGTATTTACCCTTTTTAAAAAAAACATTATGTTCGTTTGCGAATAAGTAAAGAAGAAACATTAAATATGTTTTCTATACATTGAAATGTTTTCCAGTTAATAAACGAAAGTATTCTATTCAGTTTTATGGGTTCTATAAATCTAAAGAGTACTAACAATCATTATTATCAGATACTCACTTAAATCACAAGAAAAAGGCACGAAGACATATGAGGGGTAAAGTTCTCGTCAGATTAACCCCACCCTCAAAATAAACGTCCAATACAGTTTTATTACTGGAGTTCGTATCATTCGTCTTGAGGTGACCTTCCAATACGATATTTAAGGTGAAAAATCAATAATCTCCATCCGAATTCAAATTTATGTTGATGACTCAAATGTCCTTCAGCATAGGAAACGATCTTTACCTTGTCATTATCTACCGAAACATCATCAATTAAATGAGTTCTTTTTATCAATTTTAATTTCAGAGAGCAGAAAAAATTTATAATACCATGGCCTACTAATATGGCTAGTGTACTGTGTAATTGATTTTTTGATCATGATCACAATCACGACAATCACGATTATAAACCTTAGATAATATTGCGATAGAGAAAGTCTTCATAGTTGCATTATTTTGTTTTTTTTTGTTAACAATTCATTCTAAATATCAGATAACTTTCTGATTTCAATGTAAACATTCAAATGCTAAAGAAATGCTTGAAATTTTGAACTTAAAAGTAAAGTCGTGATTATAGATTTTTTTATTTTGATCATGGTTACGATCACGCAGTACATTAAATATGACTTTTACAACCATATCTCAGGAGTGGTCTTCTAACGGGACGGTGATCTAGTTTGGGAAGGAATTTATAGTGAATTTCATGAACAATTATTAATGCTGTGTCAATAAAATATCCAAGTTATTCATCCAGCTATATGTAACCATCACAATTGTATTTACCCTTTAAAAAAAAACATTATGTTTGTTTGTGAATAAGTAAAGAAGAAACATTAAATATGTTTTCTGTACATTTCCAGTTAATAAACGAAAGTATTCTATTCAGTTTTATGGGTTCTATAAATCTAAAGAATACTAACAATTATTATTTTCAGATACTCACTTAATGTGACAATCAAAGATTGTCTTCACTTTCGTATATAATAGATCTACTTTTCTTCTCTTTCCTCTTCTCTCTCATTATTCAAAGAGATATGTAGATTCTATCATAGATACATGCTTGACATATTTTTCCAATATAGAATAGAAATAATCTGATTTAGAACATTGATATGAATAGTTTACATTTGTGCTGTTTATTTTAACCCTAGATATCAATGGACTAGATGCCTTTTTTGGAAATGTAACTTTAGATTGTGTACTGTTTTCAGAATTGTAACCCTAAATTAGAAATATTCTATCGAATGGGTACTTTCTGAGTTCACTAGTATATCGAGAAGATATATAAGGAATGAAGAAAGTACAGTTCGGTGCGATTTATCATATCAAATAAATATAGTTAGTATATCATATACTTACTAATTCTGATTATCAATAATATCAGTTACATTTGCAAAATGTTCTGATGTATAAACAAAGTAAACATGACTATCTAATATTGGTTGTAAAGGATAAACAATTAAAGATGGACAAAATTCTTTTATCGCTGGACCACAATGCCATTTCCAGCTGGAACAGATCTCCCCACAATTGATAGTAATAGGAGAAAATAATGAATATTTTAATGCACATGTAACATATTCATAACATTCAGTCATATTTTCACTTACATTTACATATGAATATAGTGCGAGTGAATACAATGTTTCTTCCATTAAGACAATTATAATTACCGACATTTGCATTTACTCTGCGTCGTTCACTAGTAAATAGAAATTGTCCATCACCACAAGAAAATTCACCGATAGAATTTACAAGATCTTCACAAAAATAGAAATGATCAATTGAACAAGTTGCATTTCGCAGAGGATATTCGTCAGAACCATCTAGGCAATCGACTGATAAATCGAAAAAGAATTCTTCAGATATTCACTTTTTGGATCACATTCGTTTGTTTCAAGCTGAAAACAATTTCGTTCATCTGCACCATTGATACAATCCATTTTACCTGACATATAATTCGAAAGATAATTTGAGAATGAGGATTACAAACAAATTCTTACCATCACATATTTCTCGCCAATCTAAACATAATTCAATAGGACGTTGGCATTTATCTTTTAAACCCATATAACATGGTACAGTCGAATTTGTTTGTATTAATACATCGATTGAATTAATATATTCGGTACGTTTTAATCGAAATCTTCTTTGAATAATCTCATCAAATGATAATCGACCATCAACAAAATCTTCGTTATCAAATGAATATTCGCAAAAAACACCAAACCAACCTGCTTCACAGAAATATATTGTTTCGTTATCATTTTCGTAAATTAAATAACGTTCCAATAAATCAAGTGAAATAGATGCAAGAAGTAAATCTTTAGTTGCATTTAATAAACGTAGAATAGAAAATGTACTAACGAAATTTATTGTATTCAAATTAGAAGATATAGTTGGCTGTTCTTCGTTTTCAAGTAGTCTAATACAATAAGGACTTATTGAGAAAACATCTCTGTTTAATGTTAATGTAGTCGTAGTATACATGCAGTCATATTCGATTAGACCAGTTAACGATGACTCTTTTGCAAAACGATTGTCAGTATTGTATAATCGAGGCCATGCATCACTTGAGGTTAAGCACGATAGAAACAGCAATTGTAATAACAGTTTAATATGCATATTTCTCTTTCTTATGCTCAAATGTCAATGATTTATCATTTGAAACTGCTAACAATTTTAATATAATAAATCAGGAGACAGATGGTTATTTATTTGACAGAGTTGTCAATTTTAGCGATAAAAGACCAACAAGTTTGTTTGATTCAACTTCAACTCTCAAGTAAAATTATATAATATGATGGTAGGGAGTTTTTGATAAGATTCATTTCTTCATCATTTTTACTCGTTAAAAGATAGACAAAGTTTGACTGACCACGTTCTGACTATTGCTAAAACTTATCACAAAGAATTTTTCTCTTTTTGAAAACAATTACAATAAGCTTTGCTGTGAAGATTGTAGCGTTTTTTCGCTTGATCAGGAAGGAATTTTTGTAACGAAGGAATATCTGGTCTTCCAATATCACCAGCAAGTATTAAATTTGGTGCAGCAGCAGGAAATTCAGGTATTACTCGGTTTTCAATTTCCAAGTGCATATCACTCATAACCATTGTTTGAAAGATTATTTTCGATGACGAACTTTCCACTGACTTTCGGTTACCCATAATTTCACAGTTCGAAAAAGAAACAATTAATAAACTAAGATGATTGTTATACTCTGTTATTTGATATCCTATGCTGCTAATAAAACACCCTCAAATTTAACAATATGATTGTTGTTCGATTCTGCCACATAAACATATCTAACAATTAAATTTTTATATATCTCATTCGAAACAAGTCTAACATACTCATTATTGTCAACAATAACTGCACTTGGATTGTACAATAGAGTCAAATTCGAACCGTGTACACTAGTAATACCCGCAGCTGACGCTAAAAAAATTAATAACATACGCAATGACGTTGAGCTTATTATTGTGATTGCTGTTGTTGCACTCAATACTAAACAATAGCAACAAAGCGATCTTTGATTGATGATATTCTCATATAGTGTTTTGAAACATACTGATGGTCGATGAGGAAGTTGTTCTTGTAGTTGCTTGAGATGCTAGCAAAATATATCATAAGATAGTATATTAGAAGAGTGCTGTTATTATCTTACTATTTACAATAATTGATGTATACTTGCCATTAAATCTTATAACAAGGCTGTTGCTTGAGATTCCTGTGAGATCACTATTTCGACTAGATAAGCAGTAATAAATTTATCGAAAATTTTCATTAATAATTCGACTACTGACTCGATGTGAAACCATGATCAAAACTCAACTGTTTGAACTAATCGATGCGTTATATTAAATCGATAAACAATTGATGTTAAGATAAAAATTAAGATTTTAAAATTAGATACATGTGTTGTTGTTTTTTCAAGCAAATTGAAAGATCTCTTATCTGAATAATATGCTGTTTTATTTACAGCAAACTATACCTTTTGCATCATTGAACGCATCTCAAAAGTATCTGTATATTGACAGCGCTACGTTATCGAACTCGTACTCACAGAACGTTCGGATCGATTGCACACGAAAAAAAATAAAATTTAAAGCTAACAGACATTTAATATTTTTGCTGTTCTGTCGTTCTTACCCTCGTCTTGTTTTTTTCTTTTCGCATGTTTTTACCTGATGTTTTTCTCTTACCCTTAGGCGTCCTATCGTCACCGCTGCATCCCTATTTATCATTTAGATTGAGTAGTCATCATGGACGTTTTCATCGTGAGTTCTATCTTGACTGGCATTGTATTAGTTTTGGCATATTTTTTATTCTCAAATAATGATGGAGATTCATCAATTCCATATGCCAAGTATGGTAGCTACCCAATCGTTGGTCATTTGTTTGCTTTTATGGATGATCGAGTCAAACTAATGTTAGAATGTGCTCGACGATATGGTCCATGTTTTCGAATTCAAGTACTCAATCAACGCTTTACAATGATAATCTCTAATGACGATTGGACAAGCGTTCTACGAAACCCAGCAATGAAATTCGTCGGAGACGATTTCGGTATGCGTATCTTTGGCCTATCTCCTGCCTTCCTTGGTAAGTGTTCATTTTTTGGAATGATGACAGGAAACTAAGTGAACAGTAATATTTCATAGCCCAGCCAGAATTTGATGCCGATCATCATCGTCTCATCACTCAATACTTGAAAAATCGTGACGGTCTTCGACCAATTGTTGTTCAATTCGTTGCTCGACTACGCGAGTTATTGAAGAACGAAAGAATGGAACTTGAAAAGAAGGGTACGATGTCAGAGTGGTTATCCACTGGTCTGTTTGAATTTAGTCATCATATGATTTACCAACCATCGACTCTTTCGCTGATTGGAGACATTGATCCGGGCTCCCTTGAGAAGGATTTCTGTTTATTTGACAAGAACTTTCATAACTTTCTCTTTCCCCTACCTCATTGGTTCTACTCTTGGTTTTTATCTCGAGAAATACAAGCACGAACACGTTTGAACGAATCATGGCTGAAGAATCGAGATCCACGGAATCCTTCGAAACTTCATCAAGCTCGATTGACACTTTTGGATAACCATTCAGATTGGCTTACCAATGGAGATTATGGTGCCTTTCTAACAGCTTTCCTTTGGGTATCGTTAGGTAATACTATTCCTGGCGTTTTCTGGTCTCTGTTTTACATCCTACAAGATACAAAAGCCCTGGAAACCATCAGACAAGAGATAAATACTCATTTACCACATTTTCCCTTGTATCTCGATAGCAACGACTCTTCAATAGAAGACTGGACTCCAGAACAATTAGATGCATGTGTATATCTAGAAAGTGCCATTAACGAAACTCTTCGATTAGTTGGTGCACCTTTCATGATCAGAAAATGTATTCGACCAACTGAAATTAACTTACAAGATGGACGTACGATCACAGTTAAAACAGGTGAAAATCTGGCTTGGTTTGGGGCTGCAGGTCATTACGATGAAAATTTATTTCCACAACCAAGGAACTTTGTTTTCGATCGATTTCTGAATAAGAAAGCTGACAATGTCGTTGGTTACATGCCATTTGGAGCTGGAAAGAGTATGTGTCCAGGACGATTCTTCGCTAAATATGAAATAAAAACTTGTCTCGCCATGCTTTTACGATATATGGATTACAAGCTTCCAGATACAGAAACTATTCCATCTCCGAAACGAGCACGTGTTGGTTTTGGTGTTGCACCACCTAACAAAGATGTTCCAATTCTCTATCGATTTAGAACCTAATTGCGTGGCGAGAGTGAGACAGGCAGTCATCCCTGTTTGCCTCAACTCACCTGCACCCTCATCTTGACATTTTATCTTCATCTTTTCTCTTTAAAGCAAATACTCAAATCGAAAAAAAATAAACAACTAATTCTCTTTCGATTGTATATATGCACAGCATTTATAGAATAATGACGGAAAAGAAGATACGAACAAAAACAGTGATATGTTGTTGACAGATTAATCAAGTTTTTACGTCTCCTTTAAAGACTGTACGAGTTGAGATGTGTTGCAAATGATGGTGTTTATATAAATGAAAATAACGAGTTTCAAATGTGTCCTATTGTAAGTATTTCTATGACATGCTTGTTAATTTCCGGATCATATTCAACTTTTTCTATTTGAATTTCAGCACCATCTAATAAAACTTCTTGTTCGTGTGGATACTCTGATAATGATGAGATTGTCACACTGACAGAATTTCTCGCATTTTGAGGGATCTGAATTTGAAATAAAATGTTTCCATAAGAAGATAATGCGATCTCTTTGTTCTTTGTTGTACTTGACAACCAATCCCACACAACTATAAGGTTGTAATGTACGATAATTATCTGTGTCTATCACGGACATATAGCTTCTGTCGAAATCATCATGCCAATTGTGAGTTTTTAGTTTCTTTTTTTCCTTCTGCTTTCACTTTTCTCAATTCATTTGCAATCCATTCAGTTTCTTTTTGTTTTCCTAATTTCGCACCTTGTTCTTCAATACCTGCAGCTGCTGTGTTCTGAATAATGCAGTGTTAGGTGATTGTTACTCGCTTGATTGGTTCTTGTTTGTTTGGATCATTTTTACTGGTTTGAACTAGATCTTTGAGATTGATTGAAAAATCATCAAGTTTGACCTGATTTTCGTTTTGTTGATAGGCTAATTCAATCATGCGATTTTCAATGTCGGAATATCTTTTCCATTCATTTGATTTCCACATCCAGATTATTCGTTGTTGTGTTTCTTGTACTGATGAAGTTGCCATTGTATCGAATGATCTACAAAATAACAAACTCGAGCAAAATATTTTTTCAGTTTTGTCTTTTTATTCGATTCTTTGCTCGATCCAAGAAGAAAAACACATCCAACCAAAAGAAATATAGAAAGTAAGAATGGTACTCGAAAAAATCATGAAACGAAAATATACAAATTCTGATTTATTGATGAAATAACCAAAACAAACTCGGAAGAGAAATGCAACAACAACACGCGTGCACACATACACAAGAGGAAAGATGAAAAATCATCCATATATCGTATATTATGAATAGCATTCTTATAGATATTTATCAGTTTTGTGCTAGAAATCAGTTTGTTTTTAATCTCATGATCAAGTTATTATTCTTTTAGGAAAGAAAAACGTCCCGAATGCGAATACAATTATTCAATAATGATGTCGAACAATAAAAGAATGAAATGAAGTTTAATCAGTTATAGTAACAGTTCCATCTTCATATAAATTAACTTTCATATTCGGTCGAAATCCACATTTCTCCCATGGATATCCAAGTTGATTACTAATAACTCTTATTGAATTTATTTTAAGATCAGTCGATCGATGTGTATGTCCATAAAACCATAAACGAACAGGATCAACACAATCATCATCATGATCATTGACCCATGCATCCATAAGACCACTTTCTTCATCTTCTTTTGAACAAGTATCACGACGAGAAGGTGCATGATGAGTAATAACAACAACATCTTCGCCATTTTCACGTGCTTTTTGAATTTCTTCCAATAACCAAGCATGTTGTTGTTCATGCCATTTGTTTGTATCTTCAACGGTGATTCGACGTAGAGTTTCGTTGTTAACGTGTGTCGAAATTTCATGATAATCATTAACATACCAACCGACTTTTATTGGGAAGAAGATAACATTGATTATGTAAAAAATGAATATGAGGATGAAGATTATTGAGTTGTTCAAGTTGTTCAAGACGTTCTTCATATTTGCCTTCATAAAAACAATGATTTCCTGCAACATAAAAGATATGTTCAAATCTTTCACATTGATCAAGAACTTCCAATATCATCAGCAAGTATTAAATTTGGTGCAACAACAGAAAATTTTGGTATTATTACATTACTAAATTCCAAATGTAGATCACTCATAACCATCGTTTGAAAGATTATTTTCGATGACGACGAATTTTCCATCGACTTTTGTTCGCACATAATTTCACAGTTTGAAGAAATTTACCCAGTTATTAAATGCAATGAAAAGAAAAATAATGATTAATTGAAAATAAGCGAATAAAATAAGTAGGAAGTGACTCAATATATCGATGGTGCAATAAAGACGTAAAAACGTGACTCTCTGTACGAAAAAAACAAAATTGAAGTATGAGCCTAGCTTTTCTTGCTCTTATATTTGTTGATGAAAAATGAAAATAAATCAATAACACCATGAATATATTTATCGATGTCAGTTTTTTTAATGATCGAAATCCATCGAATATATTAATTAATCAGTAAAAACTTGGAACACAATTATTTTTTTCGATTTGACAAATATTTTCTCTGATTGAAAGTCAGGGTGATTAGAATTATATTACTTTTTTTACATCTTGAAGAAAGAAATATGACAAATAAATGAATTTCTTTTTCCTTAAGAACATGTCAATTTCAGAATTAGATTTGATTTGTTCGCTCATATACGCAGATAAAGATCAATATCCAATAAGGTACACTTCAGTATACCGCGGGTTGATGATTCTGAATCACGCTTTGAAGTAACAAAAAAACGAGGCAAGTCGACCAGGATCAGTAGCAAGACCACTCGGACCACTGTAGATCAAAGTCCAACTACTACCAAGTACGATCGAAACCAGTGTTTGATTCTCACGGCACTTTTAGAAAAATCAGAAAGTTATTATGTCGCTCATCATATTCTGATCATACCAGTCGATATTGAAGTCTATACTATTAAAAAAAAGAACAAATCGATTTTCGAGATAATGTTATTCTATCTTATCATCAGCTAGGAAATTTGATGTTTTATGACCAGAAAAGAAAATTGTTCTTCCAATATTTGATTATACTCACGTTTTAGTTCGTATGGTTCTTATTCTATGAATATCGATTTAATTGTGTTGGATTGAAGGCATTATTCAAATTTAACTTGTGATCGACATTATGAGGGTAAGAAAACGTACGAATAATTTGAATGTATTTATATTTCGACATTCTTTTTATTCAGTCATTTACAAAAGAAGCAAATATTCATTTAGAAAGTAAATTATGATCTCTTAAAGAAAATAGAAGATGAAAGGTATCACGAACGATGTACGTAGGTGTGTGCATTGAATTGTCGAAAGGAAAGTGATGTTAGAATTGTATTTCAATTCATTTTATTCAAGAAGAAATATGTTGTATTAAGCAAAGATGACTGGTATCTAGTGACATCTTGAATTTTACATGACAAAGAACCAATCATTTAATTTAATCCTTATTTCTTTCTTTATCTTTACTTGATATTTGAATAAGATTGAAAGTATAACGATAACATCTTATATTGATGCATTGTCTCCATCTGGAAATGGTCGTCGAATTGTTTTATTTGGTACTGATTTAATATTCGGTAATATTGAGAATGTTTTTGTCTATCCAACTCTCGATGTTAATCGATTTCGTGATGCACTTCATCAAACACTTTCTTATTGGCCAATAGTAACTGGACATCTTCTTATCGATGAGAATGATCGATATATAATCGAATGTTCTGATAATTCAATTCCATTGACATACACTGAAAATGATCAATTAATATGTTGGCCTGATCTTCCTGTTATTGTTGATGATATGACCATTCTTCAACCATTTATTGATTCTGTTCAACATAAACCGGAAAGAGAAGCACTTGTTCGATTTAAAATTACTCATTTACTTCAGAGTGGTGAATATGTACTTGGAACAAGTTTTTATCATATGATTGGCGATGCAAATACGAATATTCGATTTTTAAATGATCTTTCTCAAATTTATCAACATTTGGAACCAACTTTGCCTCGACCAATTTTCGAAAGACAATCATTAAAAGAAGAAAATCTTGATTTTTCATTACCAAATATCGTCGATCTATCTGAAAATGCAGGAAAACAACAAACTCTTATCGATTGTATCACCAAAGAACATGTCGAAACCGAGCCAATTAATCTTTCATTTTCTTCGAACGAAATAACTCAAATACATAATCTTATTGAAAATAATGCTGAAATAACACCTCACGATGCACTCTGTGCATATATTATTTTCACTCTAAATAAACATTTCTTCATCAACACCACTGATGAACCTATTCAACATGCTCGTATGGTTGTGAATTGTCGAGGTGTGTGCAATCGATTAGCACCAATTGGTTACGTTGGTAACTGTCTTTTAACAACAATTCCTATAGGTTTTTCAAATCCATTATCTTTATCCGATATCGCCAAGGCAATTCGACAATCAATTCAATCGATTCGAAATGAAGATTTAATTAAAAAGTACATCACTTCAGCGAATGTTCTATGCAGACAATTGGTTAAAGATAATCGAATTACTTTTATATTTGGTTCAAAAGAATTTATATTTAATTCAAATTTTAAATATGATTGGACTGATCAAGTCAATTTTGGAATGATTAATCAATGTCGATTTCATACAGTTGGTTTATACAAATTCTATTTTCGAATATTTCGATTAAATCCAACAAAAAATCAAGATGGCATTTGGATTAAAGACAACGGTGGTGCAGAAATCGCATTTCGAATTCCGAAAGGACAGGAAAAAGAGAAATTTTTAGCTGCATACAAAAAAGATATTGAAGAAAATTTTCTGAATTTATTTTGACGAAGCAAATAAACAGGAAAAAAACGTCATAGATTACTTTCTCATTGCATTTTCATCTATTCTTCGTTGATTACTCACGAATGTTTACTTGAATAAGAACGAAGAAATATCCTTCAAATCAATATGTCCTTTCATGATCGTTGGAATCCGTTGTATATGTACACACAAATTTTGAAAGAAATCTTATTGTCCATTCAATTCGAAGAAAAACATTTTAATGAATTTATTGATTTTTGTCATTATACGTTGGTTGAAAATCCAGTTTTTTATATTCTCTACTCAATCGCGCTTTACGATTGATGGATACGGGTATCATTATTCTAACGGGATTTTTCATTAGAGATCTTCATAGAAACAAGTAGCGCTCATCCTAGGGATTCGCAGACCCTTTTCTGAAAGAGATTTACTACAAGACAGATATATAGTATTATTGATATTAAGCGTTCTCTTGATCAACAAAAAGGCCACTCACGACTCGAGGCGCTAAACATTACATAAAACATAATAAACGAGCCCTCCTCAACGAAAGAGGATGTCCAAATAATCTCTTGTGAAGTTATCTATGATTCTGTCGGTTTAATACGCTCACTGACATCAGGCGCAAACTTTTTTTGCTTTCTTCTTACCCGACCTAATTTGACTTTTTTCCTGTTGGTTTTTCTATATTTAACTACAGCAGTGACAAAATCGAAGGACAACCGATGGTATAGGGACCTGGGATGTATAGAAATAAGAAAT
>Ga0209914_1002503_pt1 | contig 15042 bp, 5 predicted proteins | sample ThiBiot_500_plan_FD_183949 | JGI IMG/M metagenome (GOLD analysis project Ga0209914, IMG submission 183949) | Wastewater bioreactor microbial communities from Cape Town, South Africa - Thiocy_cont_500_plan (SPAdes) | ecosystem: Engineered > Bioreactor > Thiocyanate-remediating > Anaerobic-Aerobic ...
TGCTATAGGTGATTTAGATAATGATAGTCGATTAGATATCGTTGTGGCTAATGTTTTAAGCAACAATATTGGAGTTCTATTAGGATATGGAAATGGAAGTTTTTCTGATGTTGAACTGTATTCAACTCAAGATGGTTCTAAGCCTATATCAGTTGCCATCGCTGATATGAATTCTGATTATCGATTAGATATTGTTGTGGCCAATTTTGGAGACGATTCCGTTTCAATTTTCTTTGGTTATGGCAATGGAACATTTTATAATTATCAACTCAAAATATCAACAGGTCGATACACTCAACCGTCTTGGATAAATGTTGGTGATTTTAACAGAGACAATCAATCTGATATTGCTGTAGTTCTACAGAATTCCAATCAGCTACAAATTCTATTCGGACCTGTGAATAAAAGCTCTGTTCACACTTTCACCTATTCTACAAACTCTAATTCTAGAGCACATTTTATTTATACGGATGATTTTAATCAAGACACTTTTTTGGATATTGCAGTTGTAAATGGTGGAACAAATGATGTTGTGATATATTTTGGATTCGGTGATGGAGATTTTCTAGAAGGAAGATCTTTTTCTACTGGTGACAACTCTTCTCCTGATGCAATGACAATTGGCGATTTTAATCATGACTTTCGATTAGATATTATTGTTGCTAATTATATATCAAATAATATTGTTGTATTTCTTGGAAAGGATGATGAGCCTTTTGGTAGTATCCTAACATTCCGTACTGGCATAGGGTCACAACCACATTCAATTGCCATTGGAGAATGTAACAATGATGGTCAAATGGATATTATCGTTGCAAGTTATGGTACAAATAATATTGCTATTTTACTTGGAGATTCACATATGCTATTTAAAATGGTGCTGATACATTCAACCGGCATTCGTTCTTCTCCTTATTCTCTAGCTGTTGCCGACATGAATAATGATAAAAACTTAGATATTGCTGTTACTAATTCTCAAAGCAATACTGTCATGATATTGTTCGGTATTGGCAATGGATCATTTATTGAAGGAATGATCTATTCGACTGGTGATCAATCTCGTCCTTATCAAATTGTTCTCCATGATATGAATAATGATCATTTGCTAGATTTGATTATTGCCAATTCCGGTACAAGTAATATCTTAATAATCTATGGATTAGGAAATGGAACATTTGGAAATACAAATCAATATAACTTAGGCTATGGATATGAGCCTTATTCAATCGCTGTGAGTGATATAAACAATGATGGTAGAATGGATATTGCCGTTGCATGTTATGCTACAGATCATGTTGAAATTCTACTCGGACCATGTTAATCAACATGTGTGATGATGAACTTTTTAAAATAAATACGTAAAAACAGGTATAACACTCGTCGCAATGACTCACTTAGCCCTCGACTGATTTTGTATGACATATGCAAGATATTTATGAAAAGCAGAATAAGTTCATAATAATTATATGAAAAAAAAACTATATTAGATTTGAAGCAGCGGGTCTTTTCTAGAAAGTTTTACAAATATAATTCGAGACAAGTTTGACAATATAGGTAAATTTCAATAGTTTTCTTAATAAATACAGAAAGATAAGATAAAGTTTGAAACTTTTCTAAATATTAGCTATAAAGTAATGAAATATATATACGTATTTAAAAAGAACAGAACAGGTGAAACTGAAAAGTTTATTGAATATGAAAATGGATACAGATTCATCGACGAATGAAAATTCGAAAAAAATAAACGGTAGACGTAGACTAACATGGTTTGATTGGATCCAATTAATTGCAACTGTTCTTATTCCAATCATAATTGCTATTTATACAGTTGTTGACAGTAAAAGTAATGAATCAATAGCTGAAGCAAATCGTCGTAAAGATGTTGAAATCGCCGAAGCAAACCGTCGTAAAAATCTGGAAATTGCCGAATTAAATCTTCGTAGTGAGTTTGAAATTGCTGAAGCAAATCGTTTAAATGAAATCCGACTTGGTGAACAAAGTCGAGAAAAAGATCGTGCACTTAGTATTGATCAACAAGAAGAAAATATTCTTGTTGAATATCAAACATTTCTTTCAAAATTACTTCTTGAGCATGGAAATTATTTAGAAAAATCATCCGAAGCTAAAGCCGTTGCTCAATTGATGACATTAACTGCATTTGAACAAATCAATATCAAACGTAAACGTATTCTTCTTCGATCACTTCATCATGCTAATTTAATCAATTTTCTGAAAACTGGAAAACTATTCGATACAAGTGTCGTGAATTTGGATCAAGCAGATCTTAGTCACATTCAATTCGGTTTAGCATTAAATCAAACAGGTCAACTTCCAATGTACCGATATATCAGTTGGAATTATCTTTATTTGCCACGTACAATCCTTACGTATGCATCGTTTCGTTATACGATATTAGATCATACGACATTCACTCAATCAATTATGGACTTCGTTGATATGAGCTTTGCTGCACATACAAATCATCAAAGTCCAACAAACTTTGTTAATGTTTCAATGATCAAAGCAAATCTATCCAATGTTCGATTTCGTTTGACAAATTTTTCGTTAACAAATTTAATTCTATCTCAAATGGATAATTTTGAATGTATCGAATGTCATTTTTCACATTCGATTTTAACAGAAGTCAATTTAAATTATTCAAGATTTCCTCATACGCTTCATCTGTCAAAAAATCGACTCCAATTCAATTCAGCAAACTTCAGTCATTCGCATATGTATTTTGCTCTTTTTCGATCAATTAATTTCAGTCGATCCGATTGGTCTCATGTACAAGCATCTCAAATTGGAATTTATAATTCGATATTTACAAATGCCATTATGCGCAAGTCTTTGTTATCGAAAAGTATTATTCAAGATTCAACTTTTGAATTTATGGATTTCTACGAAACTGATTTTAGTTATGCTAGATTTAGCAATGTCACATTTATTAATTCCAATATGTACTTAGTCAATATGCATTTTGTCATATGTGAACAATGTTTTTTCATTAATGTCAATTTTGTAGACACGATTTGGACGTATGTTTCATTAACGCATTCGAAATTTCGTGATTGTTCAATCGATATCAATGAATTATTAGAAAATAGTATTGATATTTCTGAATCGAAACTAATCAATGGTACAAAGGAATATAATCTTGGTGAATTGAATCGTTATCATTGGATTGTTTATAATATTCGAGTAAAAACAGGCAACAGAATACCGATTGAAACTTATATGAATGTTTATTTAACAATATTTGGACAGATGAATCAAACCAAAGAAACTGAACTCAAATCGAATGAATATCAATTGAATAGATTTCAACCTGAACATATCGACAATTTTACATATCTATTCGATAATCTTGGACAAGTTTGTTGCTCTTAACATCAATAGGATGAAAATTAACTAATCTGTTTTTTTAGATAACATCTATTCGAATTAGATATTATGAAAATAGTCACAGAACAAGTTGGCTTTTAGATTGGATAGAGATCGATATTCCTTCGCGTGATGAATATTATACGTAAATAGATTCGTTGATTTTAAGCATTATCACGGAAATGAGCTATTTATTCAAATAGATTTAATTGCTCTTGTTGGATAAAACAAAATGAAAGAACAAATGAATATCAGATTGAACTAAAACCATCAAACATTACGAAGAAAAATATTAGTATAAATTGAAGAATTGTTGCAATAAGAAATTTTGTTTGTCTTCTTATTAGGTGTAACATATGAAGTTACAGTTTATACGGGTAATCATCATGGACTTTGTGAAGATTGTGAAGTAAGCTTGAAAATCTATGGAGAATATCGAGATTCAAGTAAAAAACAGTTGGAAACATTGAATTTGTCATTAGTTTATTTCGATTGTAGATTGGCATAAATTAAGTCCGCGGACAACAAATTCAAAACCATTTCAACACCCTCAAGTTTGCTTTTAATTTGATTGATTCAATATTGTTCTTTTCTTTTGTTTTTTGTTTACAATTTAAATAGAAAGATATTTTTTATATTAATAGTTTACCCTTAGGAAAATTGAAAGATATTGATGTTTCAGTAACTACTGGAGTAAGATACAAATATTCCAAGAATTCTTCATACATATTGATCTTTTAGTATGCGAAGTCGTTGTTTCTTGTTCGAATAGAAATTCGTGACATGAGAATAAAGAACTCATATTTTGACTTTGAGTTTCAAAAAATAATATACCATACTCATAGCAACTTTGAAGAAAAAGCACCACCGACTGACATTGCATTAACACAATATTATACTATGGATGATTTCAAATTCTTTAAAATTTTTGTTATAACATCAAATAGTCGAGGTAGTGGAACAAATGCCAATGTTTATATTATTATTTTTGATTCATTCAAGAATACAGGTACAAATCATTTATCTCAAGACAATTTTAGCATACAAAAAAAAACATATTTAGACAAAATACCCCTGCAAAGATCTAGAACACACCAAAATCCTTTTGAAAAAGGTTTTCAAGATGAATTTCATGTTGAAATAGCTGAGTTAGATTCGCCTACTAAAATAAAGTATATGAAAACATTTCAATTTCTTGCTAAATAAAAAGTTCAATTATTTAGGATTGGTCATGATAATTCTGGCATTGGATCAGATTGGTCATTGGATCGTATTGAAATTGAAAGACCAGGATTAAATCAAAAGTGGATATTTCCTTATGGAAAAGAATTAACATTAAATGCTGAAAATAAAATTGAAATTGAACTTTATCCAAAAACAACTGAAAATTGAATATTCGAGCTTTATTACTTTCGTTTCATGACTTATATTTTTTGAAATAAAAAAAATCTTTTAAGTTCAAATTCTCGTTGTTGAATCGTACAGTTCGGCACTGGTGAAATAAGTTTGACTAGCATTTTGTCCACCAGCAACTAATACTTTTCCATTGCTTAAAATCGTTGCTGTATGAAAACACCGGTCAAACTTCATAGAACCAATCATTGATCATGCTAAGGAAAATGATTTCAATGTAATTTAGATACTCATGAACAGATCAATATTATCTAGCTGATATCTAACGATTCTATCCACTAATAATGATCTTGATTTATCAAACAAAAAATAAATAAAGTTACCAAATTGTGCATAATACCATATGATATTAATATCGTTACACTCCTAATATGTCCTTATCTTCCTTGCTGAATTTCGGCGAAATCGAATTTGGATATATGAAACAAAGTACTGTGTCGTTTGCTGTGAAATAACGCCAGATAATATATGTTCGTCACAAATTGACATGTATATATATAAGGTCAACAGAAATGGCAATGCGACTGTTTTCGGACAGATGTAGTAACTACCCAATTTACTCCGTCAGGAGGTTGGTACCCAATTGAAGATGGATGTGGTAGTCATAATTGTAGGTATATTCCATAAGAATACACATGGAGATATCTGTTTCGAGATATTCCTATGACACATAGGATTATTGCTCCTTATGTATGCATATATAGTCGTACATACATCATGTTATTCGTTAGTTATCTATAGTCATTCTTGTTCTCTCTTTCTCTCTCTCTCTCGTTCTGTCTTTCGGTTACCAATAAAGGGATTCATAAGAACATCTATAATAGTGAATGCATTTTAAGAAGGGAATACTTTTTGAAGAGCGTCATTAACAATTGTGGAAACTACTGTTCATGTAATTATCTATCTTTAGAACAGCTTTTAAAGAGAAAATTAGATCATTTTGAATTGAACCGATTTTCTTACTAAAACGTCAGTCGTCTTTCAGAAAAGTCCTCCTATAGTAGTTTTCTTATGCAAGTATGTGGAAGCCTAATATTCTAGATATGTACATAATTCGAGCAGAGTTATTCGTTTGGCTAAAAATATGGGTCATCGTAGATCATCGCGTCTTTTACAGGGACCCTTTAACATCTCATTTTGGAAAGAAGTTTGTACTAATTTTATCTATGTCGTTTAGAACACACCGTCTATCTTTCTTAATGACTAATTAAAATAATAAATAAAAATCAAGAAAGATAAATGATGTAACAGTACATAAATCTTTGACCAAAATAAGAGAAAGTTATTTGGTCTCGTGACGGAGATTATGGGCGGAATCTTAGCTACGAAACCTTTTTTTTTAGAGTATACACTAGTCGGTCGAATATATCAACATACTATTGCACGTTATCGACTGATGTTTGATACAAAACGAAAAAGAAAAATTTATTTCGTCATTGAATATTATCAATTGATAAACAACAAGCTGATGAATAAATGCACAGAGCGATGAGAGAAAGAAAGAACGGAACAGAAAAAGAGTATAAAGTGCCCATAAATATTAGAGAGAAGCCTGATACAAAAACGAAAAAAAATTCGCTTATAGTAGGAAAAAACCAAGTAGATGAAATAGAAAAGAAAGAACGTCAAATAATAAAATTGAGAATCATACATGTATTGTGTCGTATGGAAGTTAGGTTTTTGTCGAAATTATAACTTCGATGCCCTCACTCTCACCCCTATATTCCTCTGTTTTTGTGTACACATTATCATTCTTTAAGTATAGATTGTGTTTGATGGCTAAATAAGGTTTTTTCTTCCTCACACGCTTCAAGTAGTAATAAAAAAATCAGCGTCTTTGTTCGAGTGATAATGGAAGTATTCTGTTTTTATTTTGTATCGTGACTTTTGAGTCACTCTGTAAATAGGTTTACAAAATCGATCTATGCGTAGTAGACTTCATACAATTCAAAGTGCTATCACCAATAAAATTTTGGGCCTCTAGTCAATTTTACAACTTTCTTTTTATTCAACTTTTCATGCTGAATCTGAAATAAGCGATATCTTCCCAGTTTTTCCATTTGTTCATCAGACGAAAACCTTTGCTAATAGGCGTGCAGCAATTCCGATTTAGAAACTGGAATTGGTGCATCCCTGTTTACCAAGGTTAAACAGGTAAATTTTCATGATCAGCTGCTCGCGTTCTATAAAAAATATAAGAAAAATCCGACAAAAATTTTACTTAAAATTTTCATTGGCAATACCTTACTATTTCTATTGTTTTATATCAATAGTATATATAATCAAGACTTGTTTTTACATTCAATTAACAATATGGATAAATCAAAGGAAATAATAGTTGATTTTACTAGTGATGAAAAGAACCAACAAACATCCAGCGCTTCTAAACGTGTACACGCAAATCTAGAAGCATACCGGCGCACAAATATGCGTGTAGTTCAAAACTTTTTGTTAGTTTGGTTGGACAGCACAATTGATGAAGTCAACAACAAAGATTGTATTAATGCAATTTCCCTATTAAGAGAAGTTATTAACAATGTCAATACATTCATCAACGTGAACGAATGCGCTGATTTCATTAATAATATCAATGAAGATAAGATCTTCCTCATTGTTTCTGAAGCATTTAGTCAAATGATTATTTCCCTTGTCAAAGACATTCATCATGTAATTTGTATTTACATTGTTTCCGAACATGAAATTCAATATGAACAATCGTCAAAAGTAAAAGGTGTTTTCCATGATATCAAATCAATTTGTGACACACTTAAACTAGCCGTTCGTGAATGTGATCATAATATGGTTTCCATCAGCTTTGTTAAATCAAGTGACAGAGATTCGAAACTAAATTTTGATGAACTCGACCAATCTTTCATGTATACGCAAATATTGGCGGAAATTGTACTTACTATTGATTTTGAAGAAATTCATTTTAATGAATTTGTCACATATTGCCGAGAGCAATTCGCCAGCAACACTGTCGAATTAAAGAACATTGAAAAATTTGAAAAGGAATATCGCCGCTATGAACCGATTTGGTGGTATACTTACAGCTCTTTCCTCTATTCGATGCTTAATAAAGCATTACGAACAATGGAAGTCGACCTTATTATACAAATGGGTTTCTTCATTCGTGATCTCCACAAACATATTGATGAACTACATTCCGCACAATTCGGTAAAGAAAGACATTCCAGTTCATTTACCGTATTTCGTGGCCAAGGTTTATCTCAGACAGACTTTCATCAACTCATGAAAACAGAACACGGATTAATTTCGTTCAATAATTTCTTGTCAACAAGTTATGATCAGACAGTCGCATTCGCATTCGCTGAAAGTAATCAATATAATCCTGATTTAATAGGTGTTCTCTTTGTAATAACTGTTAATCCATCAATATCCGTAACACCTTTCGCCAAAGTTGCCAACATCGGTCATTTTCAGGACGAAGAGGAGATTCTCTTTTCTATGCATTCCATCTTTCGTATCGGAAAGATAAAAAGTATGAATGAAAATAATCGTCTTTGGCAAGTCGACTTGGTACTGACCAGTGATAATGATCCACAACTAGATGCTTTGGCTCAATGTATACGAAAAGAAACATTTCCTGATACAGAAGGATGGTATCGATTGGGCCAGTTGTTGATTAAACTGGGTCAGTTTAATAAAGCTGATGAATTATATTGTATACTACTTCGACAGACAACTAATCAATTGGAAAAGACACGTATATATCATATGCTTGGAATGGTCAAGAATCAGCAAGGAAAATATACAGAAGCCTTAGCATCCTATGAGAAGTCCCTTGAAATTTCTCAACAAATTCTTGCGCCAGATCATATTGAGTTGGCTATTTCTTACAACAACATCGGTGAGCTATATCGAAATATGGGCGAATACTTGAATGCACTTTCATATTATGAAAAGGCACTTGAAATCAAACAAAAAGTTCCTTGTCCAAATGATTTAAGTTGTGCTGCTTCCTATAACAATATCGGTGAGGTGCATATGCATATGGGTAATTATTCAAAAGCACTTTCATATTGTGAGAAAGCACTTGAAATCAAGGAAAACATTCTCCCTCCAAATCATCCAAGTTTAGCTACGTCTTACGCCAACATTGCTGGGGTATATTATAACATAGGCCAGTACTCGAAATCACTTTCGTATTACGAAAAAGACCTTAAAATTCGAGAAAAAACTCTTCCTTCAAACCATCCGAGTTCGTCTGTTTCTTACAATAACATTGGTGCAATGTATATGCAGATGGGTGAATACTTGAAAGCACTTTCGTCTTATGAAAAAGCACTTGAAATCTGTCAGAAATCTCTTCCTCCAAACCATCCTAATTTGAGCAATTGTTACAATAACATCGGTGAAGTATATAGAAGCATGGGACAGTACTCTAAAGCACTCATATTTCATGAAGAAGCACTTGCAATTCGTCAGAAATCTCTTCCTTCAACTCATTCTGATTTGGCTACTTCTTACAACAACATCGGTTTGGTATATAGAAGCATGGGCGAGTACTCTAAAGCGCTTATATCTTACGAAAAGGCACTTGCAATTCGTCAGAAATCTCTTCCTTCAATTCATTCTGATTTGGCTACTTCTTATACCAACATTGGTTCGGCATATAAAGAGATGGGCGAGTACTCGAAGGCACTTTTGTTTCATGAAAAAGCACTTGAAATCTTCGAGAAAACTCTTCTGTCAAATCATCCTACTTTGGCTTCCTTTTACAACAATATTGGTTTGGTGTATTACAAGATGGGAGAGTACTCGAAAGCACTTACATTTCAAGAAAAAACACTTGATATCCGTGAGAAATCTCTTCCTTCAAATCATTCGAGTATGGCTACTTCTTACAACAACATTGGTTTGGTGCATAACAAGATGGGGAAGTACTCGACAGCACTTTCGTTTCATGAAAAAGCACTTGATATTCATCAGAAATCCCCTTCTCCAAATCATTTGAGTTTGGCTACTTCATACAATAACATTGGTGAGTCATACCGAAACATGGGTGAGTACTCGACAGCACTTTCGTTTTATGAAAAAGCACTTGGAATTCGGCAGAATTGTCTTTCTTCAAATCATCTGACCTTGGCTATTTCTTACAACAACATCGGTTTGGTGTATAACGATATGGGGGAGTACTCGAAAGCTCTTTCGTTTCATGAAAAAGCACTTGAAATTCGTCTGAAATCTCTTCCTACAAATCATCCTGATTTGGCTGCTTCTTACAACGGTATCGGCATGGTATATGATATGAAAGGCGATTATTCAAAAGCACTTCAATTTTATCAACACGCGACTGAAATCGGACAACTTTCACTACCTGAAAATCATCCAGATCTTCAATTATATAAAAATAATCTTGAATTTGTTTTAAAAAAAAATAAATGATGTTTTCGTTCGCTTCTTCAAAAATAAAGATTTTAATAGAAAAATATTTTAGGGTGAGGGTGTTGAGTTATTATACCGTGAGCCATAGGCGGCGGAGCTACGAGGCTTGGGTAGGCTCAAATTAAACTCGATAAGACTTTGATCGGACCAGATTTTTGTGAAAATTTTATAACATTACATGATTTATGTTTTGTTTCGAGGAATAACATATACATATGGACGATTTCACATTCTATCTGCTGAAAACTTGTTGACTTCATGGCCGTATCAGACTGATTTTTTTTGTCCGATAGCAATTCCCAAGAAAATAGTATCATTCGATGCAGAATTTAATTCTGAATTCAGCACAAACACACATGCGAATCCTTCCAGAAGAAACTGGAATCTACCAACATTAAGAGAGAAAAATCCGTTTGAACACGTTTGTCAAAGTTTTCTTTTCTTCTTTCGACGAGTAAATCGTTACTATTTTATACGTGATCATTCAATGAAATATGATACGTTCTGTTCTGTTGTCTGATGGAGAAAATTTTCAAGAATACAATATAGTTGAGAAATGTTGATCTCTCGACTGGTGATAATAATTCTTGTTTCACTAACTGGCAGTTTAAATAGTCGAATTCTACTTTACAATACGGAAAATGAACATTCAATTGAGAAATTCGATTGTGTTTACTATGTGTACAATAATGGAGAAGAAATTCCTTATTGTCGACGTGCAAAAGGAAGCCAATTACTTAATCGACATCGAAGCAAATGTGAAAATCAAGGAGAAAAAATACTCTTTCGAAATCTACTCAAAGAAAACATCGATCCAAATATTATTTTCAAATGGATTTCAAATATTGAAATTCTTGATTTCTATGCTAGTATCTTCTACAATCGATCATCGATAGATGACAATAATGAGCAATTTATCTGCAACTGCACTCAATCAGGAACATTTGGCAAATATTGTGAATATCAATTAACACACGAGACAAAATTATTCAGTGAAACGATCGAAGCTCAGTTTACTCAGAAGAAAACAGGTGATCCATGGAATACTCAACGATATGGAAAAATTCTCTGCTATGAAACATTACCGTGTCCATTGAGTCCTCTTTGTCTCGATTGGCGTGAAATTTGTGATGGAGTTCAACGATGTACAAATGGTATCGATGAAGAAAATTGTGACAAATTAGAATTTAATGAATGTGAAGAGAACGAATTTCGATGTACGAATGGAATGTGTATTGCCGAAGAATTTTGGCTCGATGGTAAGAATTACAACAATCTACGTATATTCGAATTCGAGATTTTTCTAGGCGATTATGATTGTATGGATTGGAGCGATGAATTATTGCTCGATGATGGAAAATCATGTCCTTATCAGTCGAATTCAATCATGTGTGATGAACATTTATGTAACCGTGCGGATTATTCGTGCGGCGATGGACAATGTATACACTGGCAAAATCGAATGGCATTTCGATGGTTAGATAAAACACCAGAGCATTGTTTCAATAAACGTAATATAAATTATATGTGCGAAGTAAGTCGAAATCCAATTTCCTGGACACTTGCCAATGGACTCTGTTGGCCAGATATCGGTTATGATGATGTTCGATATCCTCCATGGCATATGATTGATAGATTTAATATGACAAACGAGCAAAAATGTGATTATCTTTTTCGATGTACTCTATCGAACGGGTTCGAACGTGATTGTCCATGTAATCAGCAGAATTGTTCGCAAGTGATGATGGATAATTTATGTTCTATTCCGTCTTTCACTGTACGCTATCCGTTACCTAATCTAATCAGTTCAAATTATTTCATATGGTATAATTACAGTCAATTTATGCGAAGTCAATTACCTTCGTACTTTTATCTTAATGGTGGTATAAAATGTCGAGGATATTTCTTTTATACGAATCATAATATTGGAATGAAGTTGACTGATACTATATTTAGTACATCATTGACAAATCAAGCACTCTGTAGAGCTGAAATAAAAAAATATGGTATAGTGGTTGATTCTCCACCTTATTCAGAAAATAAATTCTGTTGGAATGAATCAGTAACATTCACTGGTCGACCTTATGCAGTTAATCCTGATCTATGTACTACTTTCGCCGGTGAATGTATATCACAATATCGAATACGTGATGGTGCAATCGATTGTGAAGATAACGACGATGAATACATGAATCTCGACAAGAATTATTGCACGGGAAATGTAGGACGTCATCGTTTTCAATGTTTTGACAATCAAAAAAAATGTATTCCAACGAATCATCTTGGCGCCAAAGGTCCTTCCTGTACGAATCAATACGATAAAACTTGGTACGGTACAGGCATTGATATTCGTTCTCAAATTGTGTGCTATAATAGCCAAACTACTGGTTGTAATCGTTTGAAAGCATACATTCAACAGTCATCTCTTAGTAATTTAACTGACAATTCTTTTGAATCCTATATTAAGGAACAGAAGCAAATGAATCGTATGTCTTTTCGAGACTATTGCAATAGTTTCTGGGATATGGATAATCATGAGGATGAATTCGCTTCCTATTGTTATCATTGGATATGTGAACCTCATCAATATCGATGTCGAACAGGTCAATGTATTGAACTCGAATGGGTATGTGATGGTGAATGGGATTGTTCGGATGCGTCCGATGAAGAAGCTATTTGGATCAATCAACCATGGTCAGATCATAATATTAGACTTCAAAATTTAAATAATTCTGTTAAAAAATGTCGAGAACGTTATTCGAATTCATCATTTTCGAAAATTTGTAATACTTCATTTGAATTCGGTTGCTATCGATCTCACGTATCCAATCCATTAAAAATCGACGATGTATCAAATCGTCCGTGTATCAATTTGACTCAAATTGGTGATGGTATAGAAGATTGTCACAATGCTTATGATGAACGAAATACATTCGTATCAAATTTATATGGAAAACATATGTGGGGTTGGTATTTTCGTTGCGATAATAATCATATAACTTATTCCCATGCTTGTCGTCAGCAACGAAATTGTTCGCATATACTTTGTTCGTCTTATCGAGCTGAAAATCCATCATGTTCTGATCTTACAGATTTCGTTTGTCTTAATGAGAGTCAGTGTCGACAAGGTATACGATGCAATGGTATATCTGAATGTTTACATGGAGAAGATGAATACTGGTGTCCAGTTGGTGGTCCGAATGATGTTTTAATTTATCGTTTTAGTAAATTACAAGCTGTACTACGAAACGTGAATCTGAATTTATCCGCAAGCTATCCACCGATAGATACAATGGAATCTGATCAAAAACAATTAGCAAAACCTATTGTCAATCATTTTCAGAATACTGAGTTATTCAAAAAACATTCGTATCAATGCAATCGTGGTATTGCTATTATTGAAAATACTACAATACGATGTCTATGTCCACCTGCTTACTATGGTGATTTCTGCGAATTTTTCAGTGATCGAATTAGTATCATTGTTCGTATTGATAAAACTACGAAATCAAGTCAAATATTGAATAGTACACTTAAAATTCGATCGAATTTTCTTTTCAACAATAGAATTATCGATTATCATGAATTTCATAGTATTCCAGAAATCGAACAAATTCAAAGAATGAAATATAAGTTTTATTTACGATATTTACATTCTACTGAAATGCGTATTAGGAAAAGACAACGTTATTTCAATCGAACTGATATCATCAATCATCATCCATATGCAGTTCATTTCGATATGTTTATTCTCGAAAAAAATCATAATATAAAAGAAATTGGTTCATGGCATTATCCAATTTATTTCGATTATTTACCAGCATTTCGTTTAGCTGTCGTATTAAAATTCCCAACTTGGCTCGAAAATATCACGTTGAGTCCGTGTCGAGAAGTTAATTGCAATGAAAATTCAACTTGTCTTACGATTTTTAATCAAAATCATTCTTCTTATTGTTCTTGTAAAAGTGGTTATTATGGAAAAAATTGTAGTAAGTACGAGCCTCGTTGTGAGAACTATTGTTCAATCAATGCACTTTGTCGACCCGATGATTCGAATTCACAAACGAAAACTATCAAACTTCATTGTATTTGTCCGTTGGGCTATTTTGGACCACGTTGTCATGTCAAATACGATGAATGCAATTCAAACTCATGTTTAAACAATGGAACTTGTTCTCCTCGTTATGATCCAAGCGGAGAAAATCCATTTCTTTGCATATGTTCAGACCGTTTCTATGGATCACATTGTCAACATGATAAAGCATCTGTTCTTATTAATTTAAACATGACAAAAACATTATCTATTCGTGCGACGGTTATTCAATTCTATAATGTATATCTAATGAACCGTGCTATGAAACTTACTATACAAAATCAGCAGGTATATCATGGCTTGCCAAAATTCATTGAACTATATCATTCTAATACTGAAGCACCACTCATGGGATTACTCAAAATTTATGAAGATTTAACAATATATCCACGTTATTTTCTTGTATATCTTTTACAGCGACGGAAAATTAATATCACATCATCTCCAGCATATTGTCCACATGCTTCGTTCTTGCTTTCGTCAGGTGAATTTATTTCTTTAGAAAAAAACGATTCCGTTCCATTGGTTTTTAAATATCATAAGATTTGTGCAAACGACACGAAACAAGTTTGTTTTCATGATGAAATTAATTTTTGTTTGTGTCAACAATATCGTGCCGAATGTTTCATCAATGATATTGAACATGATCATTGTGAGCAATGTTTATCTGGAGCAAAATGTCTTCAAGGCAATCTCAAAGATGCAAATGATTTTATTTGTTTATGTCCGTTCTGTCATCAAGG
>Ga0209914_1002531_pt1 | contig 14949 bp, 14 predicted proteins | sample ThiBiot_500_plan_FD_183949 | JGI IMG/M metagenome (GOLD analysis project Ga0209914, IMG submission 183949) | Wastewater bioreactor microbial communities from Cape Town, South Africa - Thiocy_cont_500_plan (SPAdes) | ecosystem: Engineered > Bioreactor > Thiocyanate-remediating > Anaerobic-Aerobic...
CCTGCACCTCGAAAGTGCTCCTCTACTTGGAAGATCTGGGCCCTCAGCAAGCACAGTCTCCCCTGGTAGCGGGGCACTTTCGTCTATCCGGACCCGGACACGCCGGACCTGTCATGAAGAGTCGGGGTTAGGGTTCGTCCATGGTCACCGAGATCGCTGATTTCACCGTCCTTGCCGACTCGCAGGAGAAGTTCGCCGACGCCGTGGCGGAGGGGCTGAAGTACGTCTCCGACACCCCCGGGTTCCGCTCGGCGCGCCTCACGCGCAGCGCCGAGACGCCCACCCGCTTCGTCCTGCTCATCGAATGGGACAGCATCGAGGCCCACACCGTCGGGTTCCGCGAGTCGGAGAACTTCGGCCGCTGGCGCGCGGTCGTCGGCCCGCACTTCGACGGAGCCCCGAACGTCGAGCACTTCGACGAGGTCGTGACGCACACCACGCCCTGAGAGGCCCCCTGAGAGCGCACTGAGGAACGACGCGCGGAGCGCACGCACTGTCGCATAACGTCGGTCCGTGCACTCCCTCCTGCGTGGCCTGCTGGCGTTGACGCTCGCCGCGGCCGCCACCGTCACCGTGACGGCCCCGGCGAACGCCGCCACCACCCCGGCCGTGCAGGAGCAGCGGATCGACGTGCCCGCCGGTCCCGGGGCGACGGGCACGATCGCGCTGGACACCTCGCTCTACCTGCCCACCGTCACCCCCGCCGCCGCGGTGCTGGTGGCCCACGGCTTCGGCGGGAGCAAGGCCTCGGTCGACACCGACGCGAAGGACCTCGCAGCCCGCGGCTTCGTCGTCCTGACCTGGTCGGCGCGCGGGTTCGGCCGCAGCGGCGGGCAGATCGCGCTCGACTCCCCCGACTACGAGGTGGCCGACGCGAGCCGCCTGGTCGACTGGCTGGCCCGGCGCCCCGAGGTGCAGCAGGACGGTCCGGGCGACCCCCGCGTGGGCGTCACGGGCGGGTCGTACGGCGGCGCGCTGTCGCTGCTGCTCGCCGGCTACGACAAGCGGGTCGACGCCATCGCGCCCGTGATCACGTGGAACGACCTGAACCAGGCGCTGTTCCCCCAGACCGCGGCCGCCGCGGTGGCGCCGGAGACCACACCCGCCGCGGGCGCGTTCGCCCCGGACGGGGTGTTCAAGCGCGGCTGGGCCGGGATCTTCTTCTCCGCCGGGGCGGGCCCCTCCGCGGGAGCGCGCGACACAGCACCGACCACAGCACCGACCACAGCACCGACCACAGCACCGACCGCCGCTCCGCCCGGCACGAACGCCACCTGCGGGCGCTTCACCGCCCAGGTCTGCGCCGCCTACACCGAGGCCGCGACGACGGGCCGGCTCTCACCCACCACCGCGGCGCTGCTGGCCCGCTCCTCCCCCGCCACCGTCACGAACCGGATCACCGCGCCGACGCTGCTGGTGCAGGGCGAGACCGACACGCTGTTCGGGCTCGACCAGGCCGACGCCAACGCCCGCCAGATCGCCGCGAACGGCACCCCGGTCAAGGTCATGTGGTACTCCGGCGGTCACGACGGCGGCGCCCCCGACCAGGGCGTCCGCGACACGATCGGCGCCTGGCTCGACCACTACCTGGCCCGCAAGGGCGACGCGCCGGGCACCGGCTTCTCCTACGCCGTGTCGAGCGGCATCCGGGCCGGGGCCACGGTGGCCACCAGCCGCACCGTCCAGGCCCCCGCCTACCCGGGCCTTCCCGGCACCGCGCCGCTGGTGACGCAGCAGCTCCCGCTCACCGGTGACCCACAGCCCGTCGTCACCCCCGCCGGCGGCAACCCGGCCGCCATCACGTCGCTGCCGGGCATCGGCTCCGCACTCGGCGCGGTCGCGGGCCGGCTCGCGGCGGCCACGGCCGTCCCGGGGCAGTCCGCGCAGTTCCGCACCGCGGCGTTCGCGTCCCCGACGACATTGACCGGCGCGCCGCGCGTCACCGTCACGGTCGCCCGGGTGCCGGGGCAGCCCGCCCCGGCGGAGGCGATCCTGTTCGCGTCCACCTCCGAGCTCGCCGCCGACGGCACGCGCACGCTGCTGGGCAGCTCCGTCGCCCCGTTCCGGGTGGCGGTGCCCGCCGACGGCTCGCCCGTCACGCTCACCGTCACGCTGCCCGGGGTGGTGGCGCCGATCGAGGCCGGCCACACCCTGGCGGTGTCGATGGCCACCACCGACCAGGCCTACGCGGGCGGCACCGATCCGGCGGTGTGGCGGGTCGGCGTCGTCGGCGGGCTGACGATCCCGACCGTCACCGGGGAGGCCGTCTCGGCCAGCACGGTGCCGCTGGGCCCGGCGATCGGGATCGGTGTGGTGCTGCTGATCGCCCTCGCCCTGTGGATCGGCGCGCTCCTCCGACGCCGGCGCCGCACGACCCACACCGTCGCCGACCCGGACGCCCCGCCGCTGCAGATCCGCGACCTCGCCAAGACCTACAAGGGCGGGTTCAGCGCGGTGAGGGGTGTGTCGTTCTCCGTCGAGCAGGGCATGGTGCTGGGGCTGCTCGGCCCCAACGGCGCCGGCAAGACGACGGTGCTGCGCATGCTGATGGGCCTCATCCGGCCCACCGCGGGCCGCATCACCGCGTTCGGGCTCCCCGTCGCCGCCGGTGCGCCGGTGCTGGCGCGGATCGGCGCGTTCGTCGAGGGGCCGGGCTTCCTGCCCCACCTCTCCGGGGCCGAGAACCTGCGCCTGTACTGGGCCGCGACCGGCCGCCCCACCGACGAGGCCCACCTCGCCGAGGCGCTGGAGATCGCGGGGCTGGGCGCGTCGATCGGACGGCGGGTGGGCACGTACTCCCAGGGCATGCGGCAGCGGCTCGCGATCGCCCAGGCCATGCTGGGCCTGCCCGAGCTCCTCGTGCTCGACGAACCCACCAACGGGCTCGACCCGCCCCAGATCCACGCCATGCGCGAGGTGCTGCACCGCTACGCCGCGGGCGGGCGCACGGTGCTGGTCTCCAGCCACCTGCTCTCGGAGGTGGAGCAGACCTGCACGCACGTGGTGGTCATGCACCGCGGCCTCGTGGTGGCCGACGGCACCGTCGAGGACATCATCGCCGGCGGCGGGGCGGCGACGTTCACCGTCGACGCACCGGACCGGGCGGCCACGGTCCTCGGGGAGCTGAACGGCGTCCACGCCGTGCAGGTCGACGGCGGGGCGGTGCACGCCGAGCTGAACGGCACGCCGCGCGCGTCGGCGGTGCGGGCGCTCGTCACGGCCGGGGTGGACGTCGCCTCGGCCGGGCCGCGGCGCCGTCTCGAGGACGCGTTCCTGCAGCTGGTCGGAGAGGCTCCGCCGATGGAGGAGGATGGGGAACCATGACCTCGCAAGAGGCCTCGACCCACACGGGTACGGTGGGCGAGCTCGCCGCCGGCCCCGCCCCCACAAGGTACCGCCCCGACCGCACCATGCCGCTGCGCGTGGAGCTGGCCCGCCAGCTCGAGCGCCGCCGCACGCAGGTGACGTTCGGGCTGGTCGTGGTGCTGCCGATCATCCTGTGGGTGGCGTTCTCGCTGGCCGCGAGCAGCCCGCCCGGCAGCGCCACCAACCTCGTCGACCTCGCCAAGGGCAGCGGCGGCAACTTCGCCGTGTTCGCGCTGTTCGCGTCGGCGTCGTTCCTGCTGGTGGTGGTCGTGGCGCTGTTCTTCGGCGACACGGTGGCGTCGGAGGCGTCGTGGTCGAGCCTGCGCTACCTCCTGGCCGCCCCGATCCCCCGGGCCCGCCTGGTGCGGCAGAAGGCGGTCATCGCGGCGTTCCTGTCGGTGTGCGCGCTGGTGCTGCTGCCGGTGGTGTCGCTGGTCGTCGGGAGCCTGGCCTACGGCACGGGCGACCTCGTCAGCATCACCGGCGAGTCCCTGCCGTTCTGGACCGGCGCCGGCCGCATCCTGCTCGCCGCGCTCTACATCGCCGTCAACCTCAGCTGGGTCGCGGCGGTGGCGATGCTGCTGTCGGTGAGCACCGACGCGCCGCTCGGCGCCGTCGGCGGGGCGGTGATGGCGAGCATCGTCAGCCAGATCCTCGACCAGATCACCGCGCTGGAGGATCTGCGCAACTACCTCCCCACCCACTACGGCACGGCGTGGTTCGGCCTGCTGTCGGGGCAGATCGACTGGGGCGACATCACCCGCGGCGTCTTCGGCAGCCTGATGTGGGCGCTGGTCCTCGGTGCGTTCGCGGTGTGGCGGTTCGAGCGCAAGGACATCACCTCGTAGCCGGTATGCGGAGGTAGGGAGCGCGATCCGGGCGCGGAAGCATGGCCGTGTGCGGGCCTGCGAACCGGACGTCGAGGCGTGGATCGAGCGCGACGGGGTGCGCATGGGCCCGGTCCGGTCCGGCCTGATACCTCAGCCGGACACCGCCCATCCGTGCGGCGGGACCGTCGCACGGGAGCCGTCGAGGTGGGCCTCCCCGGCCAGCACCTCGCCCTTGGCGTCGTGGACGAGCGGGGCGTCGTCGAGGTTCAGCGCGAGCACCAGGCGCTGCCCGTCTCCCTCGAGGGCCAGCACGAGCTGGGTGTTGGTCAGATGCACCGGTGAGCCGTGGGCGCGGTGCAGCCAGGGGTGGCGGCGGCGCAGACCGATCAGCTCCTGGTGCAGCCGGAACGTCTCCGCGCCGAGCGTCGAGAGCTCGTCGGGCGAAGCGGGGAACTCCGGCCTGACCTCGTCGTCGCCGCCCTCCCGCTCCTCCTTCGTGCCGCGGAACGCCTGCTCGTCGCCGTAGTACACCGACGGCGTGCCGGCCACGGTGAACAGCACAGCGAGCGCGTGCGGGAGGTGGCGCTCGTCGTCGATGCGGCTGGCGATGCGCGTGACGTCGTGGTTGCCGACGAACGTGAGCGGGGCGAAGGGCAGCTCGTCGTGCCGTGTGAGGGCGTGGGCCAGCTCGAACAGGTTGCGGTCGTTGATCGCGCTCCAGGTGGCCTTCCACAGCTCGTACTGGGTGACGGCGTCCATGCCCGACCCGGCGACGATCGCGGCGTAGTCGCCGTGGATCACCTCCCCCACCACGTAGACGTCCGGGAAGCGCTCGCGCACCCGGGGCAGCACCCGGGCCCAGAAGTCGGTGGGCACGGCGTAGGCGGCGTCGAGGCGCCAGCCGTCGGCGCCGGCGGCGAGCCAGTGGCACATGACCTCGACGACCAGGTCCGACACCGCGGGATCGTCGTGGTCGAGCGTGACCAGACCGGGATGGCCCTCGAAGGTGGTCCCGTCCGGGCGCAGCATCCGCGGCTCGACGTAGCCGGGGGCGGCGTGGTTGAACACGCCGTCGAGCAGCACCCGCAGGCCGCGGTCGTGTGCGGCGGCCACCAGCTCGGCGAAGTCGTTCTCGTCGCCGAGCCGGGGGTCGATGCGGAAGTAGTCCAGCGTGTCGTAGCCGTGGGTGGCGGAGGCGAACACCGGACCCAGCGCGATGCCCGAGGTGCCGAGCTCGAGCGCGTAGTCCAGCCAACCGGTCAGGCGGCCGAGGCGGTGCGTGACCTCGACGCCGTCGCTGCCGCGCTCGGCCCCGACGAACCCGAGAGGGTAGACGTGCCACCAGATCGCGTGCTCCACCCAGGCCGGTTCCATCGCGTCAGGCTCTCACGAGCGGGGGTGCCGAGCAGTACCCCACCGACGATCACCGCGGCCGCGACGAGCTCTACGGCACCCGGCCGCTCCCCCAGCACCAGCGCCGACAGCCCGATGCCGACGACGGGTACGAGCAGCGAGTACGGCGCCACGACGCCCGCCGGGTTGCGGCGCAGGAGCAGCGTCCAGATCCCGGAACCGACGACGGTGGCGAGCACCACGAGGTAGAACAGGGCCAGCAGGCCCGGGAGCCCGGCGGGGGTGACGGCGGCGCGCAGCGCGGCGAGGTCCGCGGCCGGACCCTCGGTGGCCAGCGACAGCGCGAACAGCGGCAGCGGCGGCACCACCGACATCCACAGCGTCAGGTGCAGGGGGTTCGCGTCCGGCGCGGCGCGCAGCGCGAGCCGGCTCGACAGGTTGCCGAACGCCCAGCCCAGCCCGCCGAGCAGCGTGAGCAGCACCGGGAGCAGGGCGGCGCTCTGCGCGCGGGAGACGGCGATCGCCGCCATCCCGACGACGGCGAGCCCGATGCCCACCTGCTGGCGCGGCGACAGCCTCTCGCGGAGCAGGACCGCGCCGAGCAGCACGGTGAACGGCGCCGACGACTGCAGCACCAGCGACGCCAGCCCCGTCGGCATGCCGACGTCCATCGCGACGAACAGGAACACGAACTGCACGGTGCCGAACCCGAGCCCGTACCCGATCAGCCAGCGCAGCGGGACCTGCGGCCGCGGTACCAGCAGCATCGTGGGGACCGCGATGATCGCGAACCGCAGGCCCGCGAGGAACAGCGGCGGGAAGTGCTGGAGGCCGACGTGGATGGCGAGGAAGTTGGCGCCCCACAGCAGGACGACGAGGGCGGCGAGCAGGCGGTCGCGGGTGGTCACGCCGTCCACGCTGCGCGTCGAGTATCAGGAAGACCAGCGAAGGATTCTTCATCGTCTGTGTAGATTTGCTGCATGGACGTCCAGCGGCTGCGGGTGCTGCGGGAGCTGGCCGACCGCGGCAGCGTCGCCGCCGTCGCCGACGCGCTGTCGTTCACGCCGTCGGCGATATCGCAGCAGCTCAAGGCCCTGGCCGAGGAGGTCGGCATGCCGCTCACCGAGCCCGCCGGGCGCGGCCTGCGGCTCACCGACGTCGGGCGGGCCCTCGCGGCGGAGGCCGAGGGTGTCCTGACGGCGCTCGCCCGGGCCGACGCGGCCGTCGAGCGGCTGCGCACCACGCCGCGCGGGCAGGTGCGGATGGCGATCTTCCCGTCGGGGGCGCGGATGCTGCTGCCGGGCGTGCTGGCCCGCCTCGACGACGTCGCGGAGGTGGATCTGCAGTGCCGTGACGTCGACATGAACCCCGCCGAGGTGACCGCGCTCGCGGCCGATTTCGACGTGGTGGTCACCCACCGCGACGAGCACGCGCCGCCGCACGCGGTCGAGCGCCGCGTGGTGGTGCCGCTGCTGCGCGAGCCCCTCGACGTCGTCCTCCCGCCCGGGCACCTCCTCGCCCGGCGCCGGAAGGTGCGGCTCGACGAGCTGGCCGGCGAGGCGTGGATCAGCGTGGAGGTCGGCTGGCCCGTCGACGACGTGCTGCGGCCCCTGGCTCTGCACACCGATACGCGGCCGCGGATCGTCCAGCGCATCAACGACTTCTCCGTCACCGAGGAGCTGGTGGCCGCGGGCCGGGGCGTCGCGCTGCTGCCCCGCTACTCCACGGACGACCGCGGCGGACGGCGGCTCGTGCGCAGGCCGCTGGCCGGGGTGCGGGCCGCCCGGTTGGTGGAGGCGGTGCTGCGCACGAGCGCGGCCGAGCGGCCGGCCGTCCGCACGGTGCTCGACGCGCTGTGTGCCGAGGCGGCGTCACTGACCGGGGCGTAGCCGCTTCGGCAGCTTCGCCACCACCGCGTCGTAGGAGGCGCCCACCAGCCCGCGCAGCTCGTCGTCGGGGATCGGGCCGTCCAGCGCGATGCCGTTCCGGCCGAACCGGCCGATGTGGGCCGTGACCGTGACCGCGTCGGGGTGGGCCAGCCGCAGCTCACCGGCCTCCTCGGCGTCCCGGCCGCACTCGAGGCCGACGCCGTCGCCGCCCGGGAACGCGGAGATCTCGCCGCCGACCTTGGCCACGAGGTCGCGCTCCCAGGGCATGTCCTCCTCGGCCCCGGGCTTGCCGAGGCAGTAGGCCACCAGGTCGTCGTGCGTCACGCCCGTCGCCAGCGCCACCACATCAGTGCGAAGAGCAGCACCGTGAACCAGACGTAGGTGCTGCCGACCACCTGTTCCCACGGCGTCCAGGCCAGCTCGCGGCCGTCGGCGCGGGGCAGCCCCTGCTGGTGCGGGGCGATCACGAAGACGGCCGCGGCGAGCACGGTGACCGCGATCCACACCGCCGACCGCCTGCGCCACGCCGTCGCCGCCGCCACCAGCAGCGCCGGGGCCACCCACACCCAGTGGTGCGACCACGACGTCGGCGACACGAGCAGCCCCACCCCGGCCGTCGCGACCAGCGCCAGCGGGGCGGGAGCCCGGCGGATCACCGGCACGGCCAGCAGCAGCAGCAGCAGCGACATCAGCAGCCACGTCACCGTGCCCGCCGTGCCGTCGACGCCGGCGCGGACCAGCACCGCCTGGAACGTCTGGTTGGTGAAGAACGCCGACCCGCTGACGCCGCTCGCGGGGTTGTGCAGCCAGAACGTGAGCGAGGACCCGGGCGCGACGACGAACCCGATGGCCGTGGCGACCACGCCGGAGACGGCGGCGGTGGCGGCGGCCTTGTAGTCGCGGCGCAGCAGGAAGTAGAGGACGAACGCCGCGGGCGTCAGCTTGATCGCGGCGGCGACGCCGATGAGCATCCCGCGGGGCCACCGCGGCCGGACCACCAGGATGTCGACGGCCACGAGCGCCATCAGCAGCAGGTTGATCTGCCCGAACTCGATGGTCTGCATCACCGGCTCGAGCCCCAGCGCGGGCCGGACGAACCCGGTGACCACGGCGTTGAAGTCGATGTCCTTGCCCGGCTCGACGGCCAGCGCCAGCGGCAGCGCGATCGACGCCACCGACAGCGCCCCACCCCGCCCGCCCGACGGCCACAGCCGCCGCGCCACGACGAACAGCGTGAGGCCCAGCGCCAGCGTCGAGAGCGCGAGCAGCACCGTCCACGACACCACCCACGGCACCACGGCCAGCGGTACCATCACCAGCGCCGCGAACGGCGGGTAGATGAACGGCAGCGTGATGTGATCGGACGTCTCCGGCAGCGTTCCGTACATGTCGCCGCCGTGCAGCCAGGCCTGGACGCCGAAGCGGTAGACCTCGAGGTCGATGTGCCGCCCGCCCGTGTGCACCACGACGCCCACGAGCACCAGGGCGAGCAGCGGCACGGTGACCGGGAGGATGCGGCGCGGGTGGCGGAGCTGGTCGAGCACCCAACGCTCACGCGTGGCCGACGGGCCGGTCACAGTCACGCGAAGCACGGTAGACCCTGTCAGTCCAGCGGCCGGTGGGCGGTCTCCGGAAGGCGGAGGTGGACCACGAGTCCGAACAGCGCCAGCACCGCGACGTACCAGGGGGAACCACTCGGGGTGCTTGATCGACGCCAGGTACGTGGCCAGGTAGGGCGCCGTGCCGCCGAAGATCGCGACGGTGAGCGAGTACGGGAACCCGATGCCCGCGGCCCGGACCCGGCCGGGGAACAACTCGGCGTTGAGCGCGGCCGCGATGGAGGTGTAGCCGGTGAGCAGCACCATGCCCGCGCACTGCACCACCAGCAGCGACGCGAACCCGCTGCCGATCACCCCGAACAGCGGCACGACCCCGATCCCGAACCGGGTGGGTCTCCTCGGCGCCGCGGCGGATCCAGAACCCGACGAGCGCGATCACCGCCCCGATCACGAACAGCACCCGCCAGCCCCAGCTGCCCATCGCGTCCCTGGTGAGCAGCGCCGCGAGCAGGGCGGTGAGCCCGGACGCGATGAGCTGCCCGACCGTCGTCGACACGTACTGGAAGCTCGCGAAGAGCCCGCGCCGCCCGGCGGGCGCCGACTCCACCAGGAACGTCGTGGACGCCGCGAACTCGCCCCCGATCGACAACCCCTGGATCAGCCTGGCCACCACCAGCAGGATCGGTGCCCACACCCCCGCCGCGGCGTAGGTGGGCAGCACCGCCATCAGCAGGCTCCCGCCGCCCATCAGCAGGATCGTGACGGTCAGGGCGTTGCGCCGGCCCACCCGGTCGGCGACGGACCCCAGCAGCAGCCCGCCCAGCGGCCGCACGAAGAAGCCGACCGCGAACCCCGCGAACGCGCTGAGCAGCGGCACCAGCGGGTCGGCCGAGTCGCTGGGGAAGATCTGCGCGGAGAAGTACACCGCGAGGAACGAGTAGGTGCACCAGTCGTACCACTCCACGGTGTTGCCGATCGACGCCGCCACCAGCTGCCGCACCGGGCGGCGGGTAGGAGCCACCACCCCGCCTACGCGCTCGTCCATCCGAACCCCCCGACCGTCGTTGCGGGGAGGGTGCCCCGGACGGCCGGATCCGGCAGCACGGAGCGGTGATCGCCTCCCACCGCACCTCCCGGCCCCGGCCAGGGCGCTGACGTGCGACGGCTCATGGACGCCAGCCGCCCCGTGATCACGGTCAACCGCACCGCTGTGCCCTCTCCAGGGCGCTCACGTGCGATCGGCGATCACCGGCCACCTGGGGCACGCTGGTCCGTCGATTCCATGATCGGCGGTTCGGTGCACGATCGGCCAGATCCGGCCGGAAACGCGCCCATCCGCTGATCATGCGGCACCGTCAGCGGATGCCGGCCGCGTCCATGCCGCGCAGCTCCTTCTTCAGGTCCTGGATCTCGTCGCGCAGGCGACCGGCCAGCTCGAACTGGAGATCGCGGGCCGCGGCGAGCATCTGGTCGGTGAGGGACTGGACCAGGTCGGCCAGCTCCGCACGGGGCATGGTGGAGGTGTCGCGGCCGGTGACCACGCCCGAGCTGGCGCTGGAACGACCGGGCTCGCCCGCCGCCCGCTTGCCGCGGGACTGGTTGCGCCCCGAGCCGCCGACGGGCACGGCGCCGCCCTCGGAGTCCTCGGCCTCCTTGTAGACCTGGTCGAGGATGTCGGCGATCTTCTTGCGCAGCGGCTGGGGGTCGAGGCCGCGTTCCTCGTTGTAGGCCACCTGCTTGGCGCGGCGCCGGTCGGTCTCGTCGATGGCGTACTGCATCGACTCGGTGACCTTGTCGGCGTACATGTGGACCTCGCCGGAGACGTTGCGCGCCGCGCGGCCGATGGTCTGGATGAGCGACGTGCCCGACCGCAGGAAGCCCTCCTTGTCGGCGTCGAGGATGGCCACGAGCGACACCTCGGGCAGGTCGAGACCCTCGCGGAGCAGGTTGATGCCGACCAGCACGTCGTACTCGCCGAGGCGCAGCTGGCGCAGCAGCTCGATGCGACGCAACGTGTCGACCTCCGAGTGCAGGTAGCGCACGCGGATGCCCAGGTCGAGCAGGTAGTCGGTGAGGTCCTCGGCCATCTTCTTCGTGAGCGTGGTGACCAGCACCCGCTCGTCGCGCTCGGAGCGCTCGCGGATCTCGTGCACCAGGTCGTCGATCTGGCCCTTCGTGGGCTTCACCACGACCTTCGGGTCCACCAGGCCGGTGGGCCGGATGACCTGCTCCACGAACTCGCCGCCGGTGCGGGAGAGCTCGTAGGGGCCGGGGGTGGCGGAGAGGTACACCGTCTGCCCGATGCGGTCGGCGAACTCCTCCCACGTCAGCGGCCGGTTGTCGGTGGCCGAGGGCAGCCGGAAGCCGAACTCCACCAGGTTGCGCTTGCGCGACATGTCGCCCTCGAACATGCCGCCGATCTGCGGCACGGTCTGGTGGGACTCGTCGATGACCATGAGGAAGTCGTCGGGGAAGTAGTCGATGAGCGTGGCGGGGGCGGTGCCCGGGCCACGGCCGTCGATGTGGCGCGAGTAGTTCTCGATGCCCGAGCAGAACCCGACCTGGCGGATCATCTCCAGGTCGTACTGGGTGCGCATGCTCAGCCGCTGGGCCTCCAGGAGCTTGCCCTGGTTCTGCAGCTCCTCGAGGCGCTCGGCGAGCTCGGCCTCGATGTCGCGGACCGCGCGCTCCATGCGCTCCGGCCCTGCGACGTAGTGGGTGGCGGGGAAGATGCGCAGCTCGTCGACCTGGCGCACGACGTCGCCGGTGAGCGGGTGCAGGTAGTAGAGCGACTCGATCTCGTCACCGAAGAACTCGATGCGGATCGCCAGCTCCTCGTACGCCGGGATGATCTCCACGGTGTCGCCGCGCACCCGGAACGTGCCGCGGTTGAAGGCCATGTCGTTGCGCGTGTACTGCACGTCGACGAGCAGGCGCAGCAGCGCGTCGCGCTCGACGGTGCCGCCGACCTTCAGCTCCACCGACCGGTCGAGGTAGGACTGCGGCGTGCCCAGGCCGTAGATGCACGACACCGACGCCACCACGACGACGTCGCGGCGCGAGAGCAGGTTGTGGGTGGCCGAGTGGCGCAGGCGCTCGACGTCCTCGTTGATCGAGGAGTCCTTCTCGATGTAGGTGTCGGTCTGCGCGATGTACGCCTCGGGCTGGTAGTAGTCGTAGTACGAGACGAAGTACTCGACCGCGTTGTTGGGCAGCATCTCGCGCAGCTCGTTGGCCAGCTGCGCCGCCAGGGTCTTGTTGGGCGCCATGACCAGCGTGGGCCGCTGCAGCCTCTCGATGAGCCAGGCGGTGGTGGCCGACTTGCCCGTGCCGGTGGCGCCGAGCAGGACGACGTCCTGCTCGCCCGCGCGCAGGCGCTTCTCCAGCTCGGCGATGGCCGCGGGCTGGTCGCCGGCCGGCTCGAACTCACTGACCACCTGGAACGTGCCGTCCGACCGCGGGATGTCACTGACCGGGCGGTGCTCGGAGTGGGCGAGCGGGAGCTCGTCCTGCTTCGCCTGCCCGAGAGAAGCAGCGCTGCCGGGGACCTCAGTTGCGAATGCCACGTGGTCCAGAGTACGAGGCAGCACCGACAGTTTCCGGACTCCCGGTCTGCCACGATCAGCACATGCACCCGCCGAAGATCGCGACCTTCGACGTCCCCGCCCAGGTCAACATCGACACGAAGGGCAACGCGCGCCCCGTCGACGAGTACCGCGAGACCCACTTCGGCCTCTACATGAGCCGGGCCATGGTCGACCGCCCCACCGCCCACTGGATGCAGACGTGGCTGCTGCCCGGCCTCGGCCTCGCCGTCACCGACTGGTGGTGGAAGCCAGGGCACGCCCGTGACCAGGACTTCTACCTCGACGTGTGCGAGATCCACCGCGAGGACGAGCGGTGGATCATGACCGACCACTACCTCGACATCGTCGTGCAGCACCGCCGCGGCGCCCAGGTGATCGACGTGGACGAGTTCACCGCCGCCGTCGCCCAGGGCCTGCTGGCCCCCGACGCCGCGGAACTGGCCCTGCACCGCACCTACCGGGCCGTGGACGGGCTCGCGTCACACGGCTACGACCTGGCCGGCTGGCTCGGCGGCCTGGGCATCGAGCTGACCTGGAAGCACCAGGGCTGAGCCTGCCGCGATCAGGCGGCGGGGGTGGTGGTGCCCGGACCGGTGGAGGTGGAGGTGGAGGTGGAGGAGGCGGCCGAGGTGGTGGTCCGCGGCGGCTTCCTCGTGCTCGTCGTCGGCGGGTTGGACGTCGTCGTGCTGGGGCCGCCCTCCGCGTTGGGATCCGTGGTCGGGGCCGTGGTCGGGGCCGACGTCACCACCGGCGGCTTCGGCACCACCGGCGCCGGCTGCGGCGTGGTGGTCCGCGGCACCACGCGCACCTTCGTCTTCTGCGTCCTCTCCTGCGTGGTGGTCGGGTCCGCCGGGGCGGGGGGCGGGGCGACCACCGCCGGAGGCAGGGTCACCGGCGGGACGGTGGTGGTCGGCCCAGGGGCGATGACGGCCTCGGCCTTGACCGCAGCGGCCGGCGCGGCGTTGGCCTGGGCCACGGCGGTGATGCCGCCCAGCCCGCCCACGGTGAGCACGGCGGCCGCGGCGGCCGTGCTGGCCCGGTTCAGGGTGCCGGCCCGGCGGATGACGCTGTCCACGGACGGCAGAGCGACGGCCGCGGACAGCTCGTCGTCCAGGCGCAGGAACTCGTCGGTCATCCGGTCCAGCGTGGTCACCGGTACCCCCCCTTGTCGTCGTACACGGCGTACACATCGCTCTCGTACGCGACCTCGGCGCCGGAGGGGTCGTAGTCGTCGTCGTTCTCCTCCGCCGGTGCTCCGGCGCCCAGCACCTCGGGCAGCACGTCGGCCATGCCCTCGGTGACCACCAGCCGGGCGCGCGCGAGCCGGGCCTGGACGGTGCCCCGCGAGACCTGCTCGATCGCCGCGATCTCCCCGAGCGACGCCCCGGCCATGTGCGCGAGCACGACGCAGCGGCGTTCCGCGGCCGGGAGCCGGCGCAGGGCGTCGAGCAGGGCGCCCGTGCGGGTATCGACGCTGTCGCCGATCGGCTGCGGACGGCCGATGCCGACCTTGGCCGCGAACCGCCGCCAGCTGCGGATGGTGGAGCGGACGGCCACGCGGCGCACCCAGGCGGTGGGGTCCTCGGAGCGACCCACGGTGGCCCACTCGCGCCAGGCGCGCGAGTACGCGTCCTGCACGGCGTCGTGGGCCTCGCCGGGGTCGAGCGTGATGGCGAAGAGCTGGGCGACGAGGCGCTGGTAGTGAGCCTCGAGGTGGGCGCCGAAATCGACGCGGAGCTGGAGGGGCGATGACGCCGGGGCGTCCTGCACGACGTCGACGTCCGGTGTGGCGGTCACCTTCCGTGCTCCCCTCAGCTCGTTCCGACTGCCCTGAGCGACCAACGTTCACTCGATCGGGCCTGGACCTGCCTGTCCATCGCAGGTCGCCTGCAGCGCGTTACGGATGTGCATCCTTCACCGGGCCAACGACGCGGTCCACCCGGAGGATGCGGCCCAGGCCTCGGCCCGCGGCGCGGCCGCGTCGAACCAGAGCTCCTTGGCCCCGGCGTAGCGCGCGGCATCGGCGTCGGCGGCGTACCGATCGGCGGCGGACCGCTTGACGGCCAGGTACTCCGCCCGGGCGGCGGCGTCGGCGCGCAGCCAGTCGCGGAGCAGCAGCGCGTAGCGCCAACCGGGCGACCCGACGACCCGTACGTGCAGGTGGACGGGCCGCCCGGGGTCGGCGTAGCCGTGATAGCGCTTGAGCCACGGAGCCGAACCGGGAGGCTTCGGGCTGTCCCGGTCGATGTCGGGTCGGCGCGGGAAGCCGACCGCGGTCAGCGCGTCGTCCAGCGCGTCGGCGTCGTCCAGCGACGTGACGCCCAGCTGCAGGTCGATGACGTCCTTGGCGGGCAGGCCCGGCACC
>Ga0209914_1002550_pt1 | contig 14833 bp, 7 predicted proteins | sample ThiBiot_500_plan_FD_183949 | JGI IMG/M metagenome (GOLD analysis project Ga0209914, IMG submission 183949) | Wastewater bioreactor microbial communities from Cape Town, South Africa - Thiocy_cont_500_plan (SPAdes) | ecosystem: Engineered > Bioreactor > Thiocyanate-remediating > Anaerobic-Aerobic ...
TTAGTGAGATAAAGAAAAAAGAATGTCAACAGTGTGCGATGCATTTCAAGTGTTTAAATTGTAGTGGATACATTTTTATTTTGACTAAAATCATCGAACAACGAAAACTGAGAAAAAACGAGACATCGACAAGTTTAACATACTATTCGATCATGTATCAAAAAGACACAAACATTATTATTTGCGCTACCCGAATATATCCCAGAAAACTCTTTTTGATTGTATATTTTGAATATTTTAGATTCATAATGTGACATTCAATAGTTCATTCGCTCATAGCTATTTACCTTGCCTGTGATACTAAATGTCGGACAAATTTTCTGATGAAAGAATGATATTATAATAAATGGGGAGTTTTTTTGAAAGTTTTGAGAAAGTGAATTTAATATAGCTTTATATTTATTAATTGTAAGGAGATTGTCTAGGAAATAATTTTACAAAATACGTGCAATAGTTAAGAGTGGCTAATAACGGGAAAATTTTTGAATTCGATGATTGTACCCGTCTGTTACATATAAATTCAACTGATTATCAAATGTTATTGAGTTCGGAGAAGACAGCAATGTTGCATTGCTACCAACCATTCCAGTTTTACCTGCAATAGTCGTGGCATTTGATTGGTCAGCCATGAAGAATTGAACACGATGATTAGCTCGATCTGCAACATAAATGTTACCCATTGGATCAAGCATCACATCGGTAGGATAGTTAAGCGTTGAAGGTGAGATTCCATTAAAAGTTCCCCCACTATTACCAACAACAATCGACCATTGTGTGTCATTCAGAACCCATCGAACAATGTTATATGCAGCAGAATTTGCAATCAATAAACTATTTGATGACTGTTCAAAGAACAAGCCATGAGGTTGACACAATTGGACTGTACTTGTACCACATACAGTGGAGTGCAAAAGTCTTTGCCTTATATATCAGTGAACTTATAATGAACATATCCCTTGATTTTTTTCGAACGGTTTTTTTTAAATATTCTCGTATATACGAACACATATATGTCTATTTGTGTATAACGATGTTCATTTGAAACATCCTTTCGTTTGAATAAAAACGTGTTCACAACGAAATTCGAATATAATGAAAACGAAGCGTTCAGCCATCTTACATTTCTGGCAGAACGGCGAACGATCGCCAGCAGCCATATTTCGTATGACGAAGATCTCTATCCGAACTGTGAATTATAACATTAAGAAGATTAAAGAACAAGGTACCATTGAGGACCGTCCACGACAAGGACGACCTCGGAAGATTACTGGTACTGATAACATTGCACTTGGAGAATGGATTCGACGAAATAATGAATCGAGTGCGAAACAACTTGCACACAAGCTGCTCTATGAACGAGATTTGAGTGTGTCTGTATGGACAGTTTGTCGACAACTTGAACGATTAGGTTATACAAGTATTTTACCATGTGGTACTCCAATGCTGACACAAGAACACAAGAATGCACGTGTTCAATGGGCAATTAAGCATAAAAATGATGACTGGAGTAGAACAATATTTACCGATGAAACATGCTATCAATTGTTTCGTAATACAATTCGACGTTGGTCGTTGAATCCGAGTGCTGAAGTTAAACGAATTCCAAAAAATAGGCAGAAGATTATGGTATGGGGTGGGATCAGTATTAAAGAACTTATCGGCTATCATTCGTTTCGGAATATCATGGACGGTCCCTATTTCGTTCGAATTCTACAAGATCATCTTATTCCTAATGCGAAAATCCAGTTTGGTCGGCGATGGAGATTACAAATGGACAATGATCCAAAGCACAAAAGTCGAATGGCTCAAGATTTTTTGTCTCGTGAAACACCAGAGGTTATCGATTGGCCCTCGAACAGTCTCGATGTCAATCCGGTGGAGAATTTATGAGCAATCATCAAACGTCGTATAGAAAAACGAAAACCAGAAAATCTCGAACAATTAAACACTTTTTTACACGAAGAATGGAATAATATTGATATAAATCTCCTAAGTCATTTGGTGAACTCGATGAAAACACGATGTTTAGCTTTAATCGAATCAAAAGGAGAAAGAATTAATTATTAACTATGATACTTTTGTACATTGAACATTGCTCTATCATTGTATATATTTGGTTTTTTTATTGATCATTCATTGGGTTATAAATAAATGAAATACTGAAGGCAAAGACTTTTGCATTCCACTGTATATTGTTTCCGCCGACTAAAATACCAGATGAACTATTATAAAAATATTTCATGATTCGATGATTTCCATAATCAGATACGAAAAGTATGTTAGATTGTCGGTCATATGTCAGACCATGTGGCCTATTTAACTGATTATCAGAATTACCAAGTGTACCATTACCAGCAGCTATAGTACCTTGTACTGCATCTTTCTTCCAGAACATAACACGATTGTTGCCCCCGTCGGAAATATGGATGTTACCATCATCATCGACTAGAAGAAAACCAGATGAATTTAAAGCATCAGCTGTGGATCCGGCAATTCCATTAGCTCTTCCAGCAACAGTTGTTGCATTTGAACTTCCTCTCAAAAACTTTTGTATTCGATTGTTATTTCGATCAGCAACAAATAATGAATATGACCAATCAACAACCAGATCATAAGGGTAATATAGTAGATTTGCTGCAGATCCAATTGTGCTGGTCACACCAGCGACAGTGGCACCTTCTGAGTTCCATCTCAGTATGGCAGGCTTGTCTAAATGCACGCATTTCCAAAAATTAATAAATCTCTGACAAAAGATCTTACTGATTTTCGTTTCCTCTTTTTTAATTAAAAATGGAATAAGAATAAGAACTGTCAATATTATCATCAGAATAAAACCAATTATCAATGAGATAACCATCTGTCGTTTTGAATATTTTTTATTCTTTTTTTTCTCTGAAACTCGATGATGATCATTTACAATATTCTGAAAAGAATTATTAAATGCATGTTTCTATATTACGTAGTTGAACATACTTTATTATCCAACAATTTGACTGCTTTATGTGAGGAAAGAGAATTTTGATCATATATAATTCGTTGAGAAGATGAGCTTGATGATTGAGGTGTTTTACTAATAGATGAGATAGTATTTTGAGATTTAACTCGAACATGAATTATATCCGATGATGGATAGTGTCGTGATCGTCTTCTGCGTTTATGCAACTTTTTAGAATGTAAAATCCCATAATTCGAAGTACAACTTTTTCTGCCTTTCATATAAAAATTCTTTTCACTGTGTGAATAAGCACAAACGCAACCGTTGTCGTTGCTCGTTTGATATGTGTAAAAAAATATTGCAATGAGTTATTAGATGGCTTCTTTCGTCTGCATCAAAATTATTAGATTTAATAATTAATTCTTGCATTGAAAATTTGAATCACAAAAAGATGTCATGTATAGTAGAAATAAGTCTCAGTAAGAATGAGACAATATAGAGAGTGAAAAATATTGTTTATTTAAAATATAATACATATATTACTAATACTAAAATCAATTCTAATAATTATTTACAGTAAAGTGCAAAAGTCGTTGCCCTATACATAGGCGAAGTTTCTAAGTGCATATCTGTTGAAATCCCTGGAAAGATTTTTCGAGAACATTCTCAATTACAAAGAGAGGTATATATAAAGATGTATGTACCGAGATTTGTTAGAAACATCAATTCGATTTCACTAAAAATGTCTCGACAACGGAAATCATACTCCTTGAAAGCAAGACGTGCAGCTATTTTACACTTTTGGAATAACGGTGAACGATTGCCCTCGGCAATATCCCGAATAACAAAGATCCCTCTTAGGACTGTCAAGTATAATATCAAGAAGATTCAACAACAAGGCACCATTGAGGACCGGCCACATCAAGGTCGACCTCGCAAGATTACCTTGAATCACAGCAAAGCAATTGGTCAATGGATTCAACGAAATAATGAATTAACATCGAAAGAACTCGCACAAAAATTGATTTATAGTCAAGGTTTGAATGTATCTCAATGGACTGTTCAACGTCATCTCAAACGAATCGGTTACAAGAATACTTTACCTTACAGTACTCCAATGTTGACACAAGCACAGAAAGATGCTCGTATTCAATGGGCAATCCAATACAAAGATTTTGATTGGAGTCGGACCGTATTTACTGATGAAACTAGCTATCAGTTGTTTCGAAATACTATTCGTCGTTGGTCACGAAATCCAAGTGCTGAAGTCAAAAGAATCCCGAAAAACAGGCAGAAGATTATGGTGTGGGGAGGTTTTAGTGTCAAGGGTCTTGTTGGCTATCACTCGTTCAAAAAAATTATGGATGGTCCATATTTTGTTGAAATTCTTCGAACTCATCTTATTCCTAATGCTCGAAAGCAGTTCCGACGACGATGGAAATTACAAATGGACAATGATCCTAAACACAAAAGTCGAGTTGCTAAGCAATTTATGTCTATTGAAGTACCAGAAGTAATCGATTGGCCTTCGAACAGTCCGGATGTAAATCCAATCGAGAACCTATGGTCAATAATCAAACATCGTGTCGAGAAAAGAAAACCGACAAATCTTGAAGAATTGAATAAGTTTTTACATCAGGAATGGAATAACATCGATATGGTCATCCTAAACTATTTGGTAAATTCGATGAAATCAAGATGTTTAGCACTTATTGAATCCAAAGGAGAAAGAATCAGTTATTGAATATAATATATATGTACCTTAGACTATACCTAATCTTTGTATATATTTAGTTTTTTCGTTCATCATTCATTTGCTAATAAATAGTTGAAACACTAAGGGCAAAAACTTTTGCACTTTACTGTATATAGCTTCCAAATTCAATAATATCATAATTCTAATGACAATTCACGAATTTAAAAGTAAAGCCACTCCTAATAAATATAATACTACAACCATTGTACTCATGGCATGTAAAGAATGTTTTCAAGGAATCTCAAAGTTTTCGGATCGTCTAAAATATAGATTTTAATAAGACATCATGATAACATTTACAATGAATTATTCAAAATCTGAATATCAAAAAGAAGTAATTACAAAAATTCAATCGCTTCGAATGTGTTAAGCAAGGTCGAAATCACAATAAAATAAAGTATGCTTTTCGACTTATACACTCTCGCTAATGTATGAACACGACAAAACAATTCAAGCTATTTCAAAACCGTTTGTAATAGAATTATTTTCTGTTATACAGAGTCTAATGAGGAATAAACTAGCGCATGTATAGTATTTCTGATGGAAATACATATAGTAATCGTCAATTTCTTTTATGGGTTTTTTATTTTAACCGACTGAAACTTGGAGTTTTTTGCTAACATTCATTAAGAGTTCTTCGCCTGGGTGTAGCTATACTCCAATTGAAACTCCAACGCTAAATCATCATATTGCCAATTTGTGTCGTCGATAACCATAACAAGGTCAATCCTCATACCAGATTTGATCGAAGTTAATTGTTTAGCAGAGAAGATCTGGGTCAAATCAAGAGTAGAGAATCCATCAGGCATATTCAGACTAAACGATGCTAAATCTGGTGTGATTCGAAATATTCCTTGATCTTCTCGTAAATCGTTCCCATGTTCTACAAACTTAAACCACAGACTACCTTGTGCATTTGTGCCAAAAGATGATACACGTGAAGATTGAATACGACAACGTAAGAATGTGCATTCATCCAAATTCGACGGAAGCTGAAAGGTTTCTGAACCAAAACTAGGTTTTTCTCCTGAAGCAATCTCAAGCGCAGATGAATGTTTCGCATTCGGCACAAAGTATAATCCAGGAGATCGGTACTTACCGTCAATATTAAACGTCTCATTGAAAAATTGGTGAAGTGCATCCTCTTTACTGATATATTTTAGTGTCCATTCGAGTGTAGGGTTAATATCTCGGTGACCGTCAGTATGATAACCAACCTCCATGGCTAAGTCAAGTTTTCTACCTGGAACGAACGTTTTAAGAGCGTCTGAAGTATATTTTTTCAAAACGTTGTAGTTTCGTTCAGTAATCCTGTTTATAAATGGTAGAACAATTTCACTACATAATATCGGATTAGCTAAGTGATTCACAACATAAAACTTCAGGCCGCTTTGAACGTTGATGACAGTAGATTCGGCAGTTAGATCCAAATATAGACTCTCACAACTGGATAAATCTTCTGGAATGGTAATAGCGGCTTCATGTTCTCGAGAACGATGGGTGAAATAATTGGAAAAATGCCAAGATGAATCGCCAATAACTGGATTATTAATCAACCACAGATCGTACTCATGAAATTCTCCCTTGAGAGGAAAATATAACCTTTGCTCACGTGGGGGTGAATCAGTAGAGTCGATGGCAGGACATCGAATGCGAACAAATTCACTATATTCAAGGTTAGATTGATACGAGATTGAACGAACCTGAATAAACCAAGGACCGTATGTAACTAGTTGCATATCTGAGTCGAATGGAGAGATATCAATACACCCGAACAGTTTTTTATGAGATTTTGGAAATTCTTTAGGGTCTTTCACAGAAATTTTGACAACGATTTTATTGTCATCCACTGACTCATGGATTAACTGATATTCATAGTAGAATGATGATCGAGATTCAGGCGGTTCCCATTCAAAGACTCTGTAGATGCTTCGTCTTGAATTTACTAGCCGAAGATTCTTGATAGGATTCAGTTTTTGAGCGGGAAGAGTAATCAGGATCGGCAAGAGAACAGGCCAACTATTCATTCGATTAACATGTTGAATATTTGTGTTTGTGATGGTATTAATCACTAATAATCCTTGAATATCTTTATCAGAAGAAAAAAAATTGAATATATCTTGATCAAGTAACAATTTAATCGACAATTTATTATCATTTGGATCGAACTGAGATGTGACATCTGTTCGACTAAAGGTTGAAAGAATTTGTAAGGTTGAAGCAGAAATGGTAAATGGACGAAACAGAGGTGTATCCGTTCCACTCCACTCAACGTAATATTCAATCATACTAGCATCTGGATGCGACATTGAAATTGGGCAATGTAAATAAATATGAATGGTATATATTTCACTGTCATAGATTGTCGTACATTGAGTAACTTTGGGTAACTGTTCCAATCGATTAGATACTGCTGGTATTGGCGATGAGAGAGCTTGAAGATCATCAGGCGGACCTTCAGTAGTCACTGTGACTTGATAGGCGCTGCAATCAATCGCATTAGGAGATGATTGAAAGGAGGAATATGACCATTGCAATATTTTAGTTGATTGAGTCACATTTTGGATTTCAATGTGTTCTTCTGTTTTGCTTATATTCATCAACGCTAATTTAAATTTAACTTTGCCTGAATTTTCTGTTGTATGATCAAATGATATGTTCAATTGCTGATTGATATTGTCTGCTTCAAGCTTGATATTGAATGGTGACGAAACATAAGAAATCTTATCTTTCAATAGAACTCTGTTACTATTCATCATAGCCGAAGAACCCACGGCATAAACTTGAAGAGACCATGGCATTGAAAGAGAATCGTTGAATTTAGGAAATATTTCATCAAAGTTCAATGAAATGGACACATATCCAGTATCATCTGGATTCAATAAAGGAAGATATTCTGTTTTTTGAACTATGTTGGAAGAATTGAAACTTTGTACGACGTAAAAGACATTTTGTAAGCCATTCCATTTCATTATAACTTTGCCCGGTGCACTCTTATATTCTGTCTCAGCATTACGAGGTGGATCTTGACGTGGCAATTGTTCAAATTGAGCAAATGGACTATCATAAAATCCAGGATCAGCAGTAGCACATACACTAAATGTATACGGTCCACCTTCATCTCGGATATTCGAAACCAATTCAGACCAATTTTGTGTATTGTCATCAGCTGGTTTTTGTGAGATTGTGGTGTTAAAAACATTAGTACCATTTTGTTGAGCACGAATTTTGTAATCAGTTGCTTTTGTCACACTACTAAATTCCAACGTGACCCTTTCGTTCAAATAAGTACAAGACTTTAATTGAGGAGACGGTAAATTTGGTTGCTTCCGAATACTGATCGAAGCAATATCCTTTGTATCTTCGGGCTTGTCAGGTTTATTTTCAGATTGATATTTCCAAAGAATACCTGGACCACGAAATATTAATTTGACGGGTTTACCATCCGTTTTTATCGATATTTCACAGCGTGCTTGTACGATGATTTCGCAATATGAAGCGGTCAAGATTGCAGACTGTTTCAAGTCAATCGTATTCATACTAGTTTCAGAAAAGAATCGGAATGGATTATCAGCATCTTGGCTATTGGGAATTGTTAGCATGATACAATATGTGAATTGATATCCATCAACTGGTTTTAATGCTTCCCACGTCACTAGAATTTCATCAAATCCATCTATGCCATGATCATCTAGATTCTTAGAACGTTTAAATTCTGCTTGGACCGGTGCTTGAAGTGTTAATACATCGTCACGAACTTTATTAAAAGTGTTTTGAAGGGTATTTTCAGCTGATTCTCTCTTCTTCTTTTTCTTTTCATCAGTATCCTCTTTCGATAATGAATCTATAACATTCAAACAAGACAAAATAGTTGCTCCAGCTGCTGTCGCTGCAGGCAAAATTAGAGCAGCTTCGCTTAAAACTTCACCCATTCCAGCTGCTTCTGCAAATATGATGGCTGCTTCTACAACAGCTTCGGCTGCTTCGCCCGTCAAAGACTGTAAATACTTTTCAACCCCTAACTTCATGAGTCGACATGCTAATTTCTTCATAACTTCTTTTGAGAGACGAACTGTTAATAATGCTATAAGAATATTTGCAATTTTTTCCTTATTATTGATAATCGCTTCGATGAGTTTAGGAATGTTGAGCATGACTTGATCAACGAGCCACTGGATGAATGAACTTATGTTTTTCACCTGAATCGGAGCCTCTACAGTGAGATCAATGGGAATTTCATCGATGCGAATAGGTTCAAAGACACCAATTATAAGTGTGCAACCAATTATCAAAGTAAACGTTAATTTTGATTTTTCATTAGCATTTGTGGACGTTTTTTTAAATTGAAACGAAGCAGATATTTTATTTTTAATAATATTGTCCAATATCGAACCAGCAATGGCTTCGCATGCATCTGCATTCTTCATACTATTCAACATATTTTGAATAAGATCATCAAACTTCTTTATATTTTCCAACTGAGAGAATCCTCCTAATTTCCATTGAAAACCATCAGATTTACTCCATTGAATATGAAGAGAAGCAGATTTCTCCACGTTTAATGAAACTTCAGCAATAAATTTTTTCTGTTTGAAAACATATTCCATCGAAATTGGAATAATAGGAAATTCTCCAAATTGAATGGAAAAATAGGTGGAAAAGGTTTTATTTGTTGACGTGTATTTAATAGTTGGTCCATCTCCAGTTTCTGATAAATTTTCATATTTTCCTAATGTCATAAAACCTAAGTCAATTGGTTTAGCTGCTGTTCCAGCAACTTCATATTGTCCATGATCGAAACGAACTTGAACTAAGACTTGAAACAATTCGAAAAAATCAATAGTAAATCGAACGCCTTTGTGCAGAACAAATGAAGAATCGGGAAAATGAAAACTATCAGCGCTACATCCATATATTTTATCAACAACACAAATATCCAAAAAGTCAACATCTTTCACATTGCCCAATGTCAACAGTCTAATCAATAATTGAAGTAAATTCACCTTCTTTTGTTTTAAATCAATATAAGCTGCAACTGGAAGCATGGATGGAAATGCAAAATATAATTTGGTTTCGAAAGAGACATCATTTTCGCCAATAGTAGCAGGTTGAAGGAGAACATTACCTTGAATAAAATAGTTCGAAGTATCCTTCACTTTCTTGTTTGAATCAAATTCATATGTGCCACTAAATTCACATTTTTCAATAGTAATATTTGATAAACCAAACGGTGCTGTAATATCGCGAAGTTGGGCACTAAATGTTGCGTATTTTTCAAATATCTTTAAATTAAAATTGAGTTTATCAACTGTATAAGGTTTTGTTTTATCTTGAGAAATTGATAAATCCCACGTAACCGATAGGGAACCATCTATTGAGAAGATGGGAAAAGTAACAATTGATTTATCAATATTTGCCTTTGACTGTCCTGTTTGATATTTCATTTCTCTAACGGCAATTTTCAATGTTCCCAATAAAATCAATTCAAAATTTCTTCCAATAAATTCAATTTCTTGATCTTTTTTATTATCGGACTTTCGAGGAAAATGTCCCATTAATTCAATCGGAGTATGAGGGAAATCCGAACTACAAATCGCCAAAATGCTTCTTAATGGACCTGTACTTGTTTTATCGATCTTCAATCGAGTATACACCCAACAACCAGGATTAGGATCCTTGTTCAAAGAAATAAATGAAATCGGCTGACCATCAAAATATAATGGTGAAATGAGAGACTTCGATTGAGTTCTCTTCATGTCTGATTGATTCATATTATTTTTTATGCTTGTGAATGCATGCTCAATATCTTGATTGATCGATTTAATAGTCTTTGATGAAAATGAATTAATATAGATAACAGCTGTTTCTATAGATAAAACATTATCAATAGATTCGGCTAATATTTTTAAAGTTCCATTGGATTGAAATATCTTCACAAATTTAAAGTCCGCTGCTGTTTGAACTGCAAAGGCATAGCATGGTTTCTTGGAAGATTCAGCATCTGTACTAATCAATAACAATCCACTACCTAACGATTGATATTGACCATAGAGAAAATATTGTGATTTTGTTAAATTCAAATGTGCCATGGCAAAATCTGAAAGTTTGAGTTCAATTAAATCAACTGGAGCATCGGGTAATGGTGTCACATTCGTTTTGGATTCATTCACGGTTTGTTCGTCGCTAAATTGTTCAATAAATTGATTTAATTGGATTTTTTCTGCCCATCCCGATTCAATCAAAGCCGTAACGATTTGTTCTTCAGCTAGTTGGTACAAAGCTGTGACAGAGACACCACCCAATTGAAGTTGACCTTTCAAATAGAAGAATACGGATTTTGGAGTTCGTTTGTCTTCGTAACTAACACCTACAAATACATTTTCTAGCGTAATTGATGGATCTTTATCATGCAATACAGTTTTCTCTTTAGTTTCAATTTCACATTGTGCACGTTGAATACTCCATGTTGATTTAGAATTATTCAAACTAGTATTTATTTCTATAGAAGCAAATTTCAATTTCCATGATAGAAATTTTGAAATATTGATATTTGCTACTGAAGTCAGATCAGGAATAGACCATAAGAATAATCCAAGAAAATCATTAAAAGTGGGTGAATCATCATCTAATGATTTGATTGTTCCACGAATAGTATTAGAACTTGATGAATTTGAAGTCTTTTTGTTGCATTCAATAATGATACGAGCTTTGGATTTTGAACTCGATAAATCGGCTATTAAATTAAGTTTCGCTTCCGAATAGATATCTTGTGGAGCACTTTCATTCGAGTCATTTGAGATTGAGGTATTCGGAAGGATTTTTTCATATTGAACTTGAAGTAAATTAAGATCTAAGGAGAATAATGGAATAGACAGACTACCGCACAGATAAATAGAAGCTGATTTTAAGAAACAAGTTCTCGATTGTTCTGTTGTTATTACATAAATTTGAAATTTTAAGGAACGAAGTTCAAACTCATCAGAATTTGTCAAGGATGATAAAACTGCATCTTTCTCTATTGATTGATCTTTGACAGGTGTAACAAACGAATTCATTGTTTCTTTAAGTCCTACACCATTTGAAAACGATTCGGCAGATCCAAATAGTGTACACTAAAAAAGAATAAAGGAATTATTCGATTTATTTATAAAAATATTACCTGTTTTTCTTTCAATGCTTCATTGGAGTTGTCAAAATGGAGAGTAACATATAAAGAATTCAATATTCCTGTAAAATTGACTGAAATATTGTATTTGTTGGTGTTATCTTCGAAAGTTACTAAATTGATGTCGACAGTGACGGATAAATTTCGAAATGTTAATGGTTCAATTGTGAATGAATCATTGTAATTGACTGTTGCAGATAATTTTCGTAGTTTAAACTTTGAATCTATCCTTGTTGAACTACAAACACAAGTAAATCGAGTCAAAGCTAAATTGTGCAATAAATCATCGAATAGAAAAAATGTTTTGATGTCTTGAAATCCGACTAAATTCAATAAACGAACTAATGTAAATTTATTATCAGTATTTTCGATTGAAAATTGAAATTCCGAGTCACCTATTGAAGGATTATTCGATGTATAAGCTAAATTAATTCTACATTGAAAATTTTCTGTGTCTGGTATTCTCACGTCGATCTGTGTGTCTGTACTGAAAGTCCATCGATTTTTTATAGACCATTCAAATGAAAATTGAGAATCCACAAAATAGAAATACTTGACCAATGGAATATTTTCATCAAAAGAATATTCCGACAAGCGAAGAATGCAGTTCAAGTGTTCTAATGAGTATTTGTTTAAAGAAGATGAGTCTTGATTATCTTTTTGTGTATAAACTATATTCATCAATTGTAAATTTGTAGACTTTGCTAATTGATGAACACTAGGCAAGACATCAATGAATGAAGGAATACCGAAACCGTCGAGAATGGTGTTTAATTGCGGTGGAGACACATTCGATTGTTCTGGAGGATTCAATACAGTTTTGTATTTAAAATATTCAGCAATTCCATAGTTAACATCTGGACGACGAGTAAACACTGGCGTTAAATACATTTCCGTACTAATAAGTAATTCAAATCGATTTTCATTTGCATCTGAACTATCAAACTTTTTCGACAGTTTACTAAATCGAATAGGCAAATACGAACATAGATTCTGGTTCGATTCTTTATCTGATGCAGGAAATTTTAACCAGAAATCAATGGTATACGAAATATATGATTTATTTGCAGCATTTTGTAATGGATATGATATGTCAATACTAACCTGTGGATCTTCAATAGAAAATGAAAGTTTGTGTGGAAGTAAATCTTTGATTTGATTAATCCAGTAGCTAGCTGATGGATGTTTAACAGTGAAATAGAGTTTGTTGATCTTAATTTGATCGTAGAATACAGTTTGACGACGAAGATGAAAGCCAATGTTTGATAATTCAAAACTTTTCAATGCAGTATTGAGAAGTGGAACTTTCATTTTTGAAATCCAATCATCAATTTCATTTGGCTTTTCAGTTTTATTTAGTTTAGCATTAAATGCAGCTATAATATCAGCGCATTCGTCAGTAGTCGTTGTTTTAGGTAATAATACTTCAACATCCTCCTCATCATCAACTGATATCCACATGTGTATTGGAATCGCTTCAAATTCACCGATCATTTTGAACCATATACTGGAATCTCTCAGCGAGACTAACGCATCTTTTGATTGAATGGTACCGAATGTATAAAGTTCTATAGAATCAATCTTCAGTACAATTGTATCCAAATTTGGTGCTAATACGATCGTTTTCGGCATGACAATAGTTTCTGGTGAAATTAATATGGATTTTGTTCCCATCGGAATCGGTTGTTGTGCATCTGAAAGTTTATGAGCCATATCACGAGAAAAATAAACTAAAGAAGGACTTTTCAAATCAGAATCCATATTGATAGTCCATGTTTCGAGTTTTAAATCCGTAAGAACAGTTGGCCAAATACTTATTAACGACATAGCGTCTTCTTCAGAGAATAAATGTACGATCATATCCTTTACAGTAGTTGATGGATTTGGATCAATTTGCAAAAAATAATTGATCGGTCGAGTGACATACATCGATTCGTCAGAGACTAATTGATATTCATCATAGAGTTTAAATTCACCCTCGATTTTAATTTTAAACGTGACAACAATTCCATCCTGTGGATAGTCCACTAATGGAAACATCAATTGGACTACTGTCTCAATTATAGTACGAGACTGAGAGTCGAATTGATATGTCGAGCCAGGTTCGAAGTTTAAACGAAGTGTCAGATTATTCAACGACGGATTGTTATTATTCGGTCCGGAAGAAAACGATGCTGTTGAATGAGACAAGTCAACTTGCCAAGAAAACATGGAAAATATAGATGGATTTTCTCTACATTTGTTGATCAATATATCAAAAAGATACGTTGATGGTAGAAGAACATTCAAAAGTGTTCTCAATGTTTTCTTTTCTGCATTGCTTTTGAAATCGTAGTCAATCCTAGTTAAATAGTTTTCGAAACTGGATTGTGAAACATGTTTTTTGCTATTGCTTGCTTGACTCTAACAAAAAAAGGTAAGAATAGATTGTATATCATTCATCAAGATAAATGTGTACGCAAGTATCATTTATCGGAAGACCAGTTTAACTATTTATGTAGTTCTTCTTTTTAGGATCAATGGCTTATATATGCAATGCTTCATCTTGAAATTTTGTTATTGTTTTCAAAAACCATCACCGATGGATTTTTCTCTTCTTCTTCTCACTCAAACATCATTTCAATCGGAAATCACTTTTAACAATATCTTCTTCTATCAATCATCGTAATATAGATAAGAGTGGAACAGAGAAACTATGTTATAGATCATATCTTGATAAGCTACATTTCTATTGTTCAAGTATACTGTATTCATAGAAAAATGAATAATGCTAATCAGAATTAGCACGAAAAACTGACGAGGGAAGGTCACCAACTGTCAAATCCATTTACAGTTGAAACATACTTGCACATATGGGCAAAATCACGCAAAACAGGACATTTACGCCTCTTATTTCTTTTTAATTCTTTATCTGGGTATTTTTTCCTCAACCATTCTTTTAGCACAGACGTATGTAAAAAGGTTTGCTCTTTCAATT
>Ga0209914_1002564_pt1 | contig 14787 bp, 18 predicted proteins | sample ThiBiot_500_plan_FD_183949 | JGI IMG/M metagenome (GOLD analysis project Ga0209914, IMG submission 183949) | Wastewater bioreactor microbial communities from Cape Town, South Africa - Thiocy_cont_500_plan (SPAdes) | ecosystem: Engineered > Bioreactor > Thiocyanate-remediating > Anaerobic-Aerobic...
ATATGCTCAGCCTGCGTACACGACCTACCAAGCCGCGCCGCCGTCCACCACCACGGTCTACACGACGTCGCCGTCGCACCAGGGCGGCTGCTGCTGCACCATCCTCTAAGCTCTCTCTCTCTCTCTGCCCTCAGGCGGTGGCGGTAGCCAGTATGGTGCCGCCTCTCTCGCCAGGGCTCTTGTTGTAAACCCTATTATTCTGCCTCGTGCTTGTGCGCGAGCGCCTTTGTTGTTGTTGTTACTGCTGTTACTCTGCTGTTGTTGTGAGATACAATACACTGCGAGATATTCTTATTCTCGTCGTCGTTACGACTATTATCACTCGCCCCACACACGGGGCTGCGTATCTACACGTCGTTGCGGCTACTGTTGGTGTTGTTGGTGGTGGTGTTGTTGTTACTACTCGTACTGTTGTCGCTTGCTGCGGCTGCGTCTGCCGCCGATGCAGCGGCATTGGCGTTCTCGGAGCTCTCGGCATGCGTCAACGAGTGCGTCGGCGTGCCCTTGTAGCTCGGTGCCACTCCGTTGGGGTCGACGAAGAGCCGGTTGACGTACTTGTCGGTGATGAAGGCTTGCCTCGTGGCGCTGTCGGCGTCGCTCGTCAGCGGCTTGGGCACGTTGGCGGCCCAGTAGGCGTTGGCGCGATTGTTGCCGACCTCGCGCATAAAGTCCACGACGCTGTCGCGCCACTGGTCCATCGTGATCGAGCGCACTTGCGAGTGGTCGACGCCGAGCCATCGATGCACGCCGGCGCAGTCGATGCACAGAAAGACGCCGAGGTTGATCGACGCCCACAGCACGTCCTTCTTGGACTTGCAATCGGCGCACACGCTGTTGCCCTTCAAGCTCATCACGCCGTTGATGCCCGACTTGCGCCGGAACGCCTCCTCTTGCTGCAATCATTGTGCGACCAGCGGAATGAGTCACCGTCTGCCATGCCGCCATGCTGGCGCTGCGCGGCGCGTACCTTGACATCGTAGCCGAGCTGGATGTTCATAAAATACGCTTGTGCCTCTTGGATCTTGGTGATCCAGTCCAACATCTCGGCACCGCTATCCGCCGCAAACACGCGGGTACACTAGGGCCAGCGAGCGAGAGAGACATTGAGTCAGCATGCATACAGTTCGGGGGAGAGTTCTAGTTCTGGCCATGGACGTACGCTGGGAGTTATCAGCTCGAAGCAGAACTTCTTCTTGGACGTATGCATGCCTCGTGTGCTGCGGCCGACTCGCGCATTGCAGTACACCACTTGCTCGACGAACAATGGCTTGTCGGTCTACACTCATCCAACGCCCATCCGGCTCATTTGCCATTAGTTTGGAACTCTCTCTTTCTCTCTCTCTCTCTCTCTCTCTCTCTCTCTCTCTGTCCTGCGCAGGCACGACGTACAGCATTTCGAGTCACAAACAAGACTCCGTCACGTAGCTCGACCCATCGCTTCTTCGAGCTGCCGATGACGCCGAACTTTTGCTTCTTCTCGAGCAGACTCAAGATGCCCGACTTGCGCGGCAGCTGTGCGTCCTCCTTCTTCGGGAACAGCTGCGCCTTGAGTGCGCCCGGTAGCGACTGTCGAAAGTTGCCGGTGCGTGCGAGCTTCTTGCTGTCTCGCCGCGGTAACGCGGTGTCGGGCGACTCGTCGACCACGATCGATACCGACGGCGCCGCCGCATTGTTGCTGGCTTCTTGTTGTGCGCGCTTGAGCTCCTGCAGCGCCTGTGGGCCGGCGGCGATCATACGCGAGCCGCGTGTGCCCGACGCCGTGTGGCTCGCCGACGGCGCCGCTGAGAGGCTCGGCAACGATGCCGCAACGCTGTTATTGCTGTTGTTGTCCGAGAGGCTGGCGCTGCTGGCGCTCGCGAGCGTCGCACTGTCGCTCTTGGTGAGAGACGACGACGACGAGCCGTACATCGAGACACTGCGCTTGCGGTCGTCGCGTGAGCCGCTGCTGCGCTTGTTGACGTTCGACGGGTCGACCAGATCGCGTGCCGAGTCGCGCAGCTGATCACTACCACCGCCGTTGCCGTTGTTGCTACCAGACTTGCGTTTGTGGTGGTGATGGTTGCTGCCATCGCTCGCCACCAGATCACCCGACGACGAGCTGCCCGAGACCACAGAGTCCTTGAGCTTGCTCGAACTGCTGCTGCGTTGGTGCGGCGAGTCTGTCTTGGGGCTCGGCGACCGGCTGTCCGGGCGTGCCAGAGACGACGTGCTGGCACTGTAAAGTGCCATGGGCGAAGCGTTGCCGCCATCGCTGCCAGATTCGACGCTTGCATGTTCGTCGCCCGAGGCCGCGTCGCCGAAGCGGTTCTTGAGATTCGGCGTCGAGCGCGAGTCGAGCATGCTGAACTCGTCGTGCACGCGCAGGCTGCGCTCGCGTCGTTGCGCCTCCTTGCGTCGTTGCTCGGCCTCCTTGCGTCGTTGCTCGGCCGCGAGCCGCCGCTGCTCCATCATGCGGATGCGCTCCTCGGCCGTGATTACCGACGAGGTCGAGGCGCTGCCGCGCTCCGAGAAGCCGGGCGATGGTGCACGTAGTGTCGCCTCCTTCACCAGCGGCTCGGCCGCATGCGACAACTCGTGCTCTTTGACATCAGGGCACGATTGGTGCAGCGGAACAAGCGAGATACCAGTCGATGCCTCTGCAGGTTCGCTCAACGCCGACAGTGGTACTCGTGCAGCAATAGTTGGTGTAGTTGGTGTTGATATTGTGGCTGCTGCTGTTGCTGTTGTAGTTGTAGTTGTTGGTTCAAGGTCGTTGCCGCTGGCGTCCTGGTTGCCATTCAATAAGCTGCGAGCGGCAGTAATGTCTATCTCGGTAGTGAGGAGTGGTGTTAGCCGTGGTGGACGCGGAGGCTTCACAAGCGCTGGTGAGCTCGGCGCAGACGATGCCGCTGACGACGGAGCCGACGACGATGCCGATGAGTAGCCCGATGATACGACCGACGACGACGACGAGGATTCGACCACAATCGCCGCCGAGCCAGCCTCCGAAGTCTCGGGCGAAGGCGAGGTGCTTCGGCTGCTGGCGTTCGAGTCGACCTCGTCGTCGACCTCCTCGTACTCGTACTCGTCGTCGTCGCTACCGGCGTCGCCGAGAGACTGCGTACGCGACGCCGGTTGCTGCTGCTCGGGTGAGCTCGAGCTCGAGCTCGATTGGGCGCCTTGATCGGGTCGCTCGAGCTGCCCGGTCTTGGAGTTGAAGAACATGATGTCGTCGTCGTCGGCGGCGTTGTTCCACTTGTCGAGCAACGAGACGCTCGACGGCGCATAGAGCATGAACAATCGAGCTCCGCGCAGTGCAATGATCCATGTAAAGTACTACGCAACGAGAGGTGCCGCGTTGTTGGTGTCACTGCTTTCCATTCACTCACTCACTCACTCACTCACTGGCCGTGCGTGCGTACCTCGAACTCCGAGTCGGCTTGGAATAAATACAAGGTGCTCTGCGTCTTGATGCGGAGGCAGAACTCGTGCTGCGGCACGATGACCTCGCCGACCGCCGTGCCTTGGAGCTCGATCTCGCGCACCGGTTGTGCCCGCTGATGCATCATCTCCAAAGGTCAGACAGACTCACTCAGACTCCCGCAGTCTCTTCTCCCATTGGAGTACGCGCTGCATCGCTCGCAGGAGCGCAAGTGACACGTACCACATCACGACTACTGAACTGATAGAGCGTGCCACCTTTGAGACAGAACCACTGTCGCGTCCACGAGAGATCGACCTTGCTGGTCTTCCTGTCGTCGACGCTGCTCGTGGTGGTGGTGGTGGTTGTCGCGGTGGCGCTCGAGAGCGAGATCGGCTCCTTGGCCATTAGATATCCACTCTTATCAGGTGATTCGAACTTGCCCGCTATTCCACAAGGTCATTAGCGCCATCAACACGACTCCGAACCACTGAACGCGAGAGATAGTGAGAGATAGAGAGAGATAGAGATATACGTACCAGCGTTCGAGTTGCTGCGCGATCGTAGGTCGCGAAGACGTGGCGCACTCGAAGGCTTGTCGCTCGTGATGCGCTTCTTCTTCAAGGCCTCGAAGCTGCGGTTGCTGGCGAGGTTGCGCTGCTTGAAGAGCGCGCGGTTCTCGGCGCTCGAGCCCATCGAGGCGCGACGAGGCGAGCCGCCGCCCGACATCGACTCGGGCACCAACGCTTGGAGCAGTCCGCTCACCAAGCCCGTTGCATCGGACTTGTTGCTACCGGTCCTGCCGCGCTTCTTGCTACTGTTGCTGCTCGAGTCATCGTTGCCGCCGCTGCCTCGAAGGCTCGCATCGTCGGCCATCTGCGGTGCGGGCGCGGCTGAGAGTAGTGGCTATACCACCAGCGCGAGTGCACGCCGCTGCGTGTGTGTGCAATCACTACTCCGCGTGCACGAAAGGCGATACGACGGCGTCACACACACACACGCGTGCGCCACGATGACGACCACGAGCCTACCGACGAGACTCGACTCGCGTCGATGGTAGATGTATCAAGCACGAGAGAGAGAGAGAGAGAGAGCGTGTGGGAGAGTGAGATCGATCGGAGTGTGACGTGCGCCGACGATGGGGAGATACCCACAACCACTAACGAGTTCTCAGAGACTCGATACTACCAGTGGTGGTGGTGGTGAGACGGTGGTATGTGTTGGAGTATTCGTGACGATAGCTTGACGAGAGCCTACCTATCGATCTATGGCGTGTGGCGTGTGGTAGTGTGGTGAGAGAGGCAGAGCAGAGAGACAAAGAGCGACGGAGAAGGAGAGAAAGAGATCGCCGCGTTGTCGTTGGCTACGTAATGCACCTCGAGCTTCGGCTCTCTGCATTTCCCTACTCGCTAAGCTCGTCGTGGCTCTGTCGTCCTCCGGCTCTTTGCTCTACCGACCGCTACCAGGCTCGACTCGTCGTGCCACACGCGCGACGCTAACCCTACGTCGTGCTTGAATTTGAGGTCATGGGTCTCTGAAATTCACACGCATGGGTCTGAGTTGCTTCATTGCGCGTGGATCAAGCGACCGAACAATTCATCGGCATCAATAAATAGAGAGAGGGAGGGAGAGTTACATTCTTCTTCAAACGCTACTCAGCCGCTGCAGCGGTCCACTTGCCGCCGACGAGCCGCCACCGCCTGCAGCCGATGCGGCATTGTCGTCGAGTGCCAGTTGCTTGAGTTGCTTCTTGAGCTGGATGGCCGCCACGGCCGCCAGCTGTTGTTGCAGCTGGCGGATCTTGTTTTGCAGCGCCTTGGCCTCGTCGGCCAATTCGGCCGCGCGTTCGGCTGCGCTCTTGGGCTCAATGCTCGAGCGCGGTATCGAGTAGTAGCGCAAGTAGTACGCGCGCCAGAGCTGCACGTCGCGCAGAGAAACCTGCGGCACGATGACGCCATCGCCCGCAAGATTACTCTCCTGGTCGTACAGCGGGTTGATGTAGCGCGACACGTTGTCGTCGTCGTTCACGACAGTCCACAGCGACGGTGTCGTGCCGGCGACGTTCGCCTGCGTGCGCTCGCGCTGGCAATCCATCAAGAACGTGCCATACTCGCACGAGAACAACGAGTCCATCAGCTCCACGAGGAAGCGTTCGTTGAACTCGAACACGCATGGGAACTGCACCGTCACCTGCCACACGGCGTCGACGAACTGCAGAAAGATCGGTGCTCGGTCGCTGTCCTTGCCCACTCCGGCGTGACCGTAGCGCCGAGCAAACATGTGTCCAAACCTGCACAGCGGCAGTGGGCTCTCACAGGTGAGCTAGTGACATCGCCAAACGAGTGCGAGCGGCGCCAAACACGTACGAGAGCCACTCCTTCTCGATTAGCACTTGGAAACCACGCATCGTGCGGTAGTATGGATCGAGCAACAGCTGTGCCAACGCCGACAACTGACTCGTACGGTCCCAGCCGTCGCTGCAGTGAATCAACACCGAGCGATTGCGGTGATGCACGCAGTGCGCAATCTTGACAGCACCGTCGAGCACCAACGCAATGTGCGTCAGCCAGCCGGTGCTATCGAGCAGCATCGGCCACTCCTTGTTGATGGTCGTGTTGCGGCATGCGTTGCTGCACAACTCATGGAGCTTGTTCCAGCTCTCTCGCATGCCGTGAATGTTCTCTGTCGTCGTCGGAGAGTGTCAGTTGCAATGCCGCCGCCTTCTCTGCACGTGCTTGTTGCTGGCCGCGTACCAATATTCAAAAAGTGGAACTCACAGAACTTGTAGCCGCCACCGACACTCTCAGACCCGGCACCACGAGCCACGTTACCCATCGCAGCAGCGTACGGTCGCGCATCGAATACGTGCAAGAGATTCTCCTCTTGCTCGTTGGCGCTCACGGCACCTGCGCCAGAGCTGCTGCCGCCGCCAGAACCCGCGCTAACCGCATTGGTACCGTCGTTGCTGTACCGTTGCCGTCCACTGCCACTGCCAGCGAACCACAGCGCTCGTAGGTACTCTTGGTCGTAGGTGCTGCGCTGCAGCGACAGGCCCACGCGCGGTTGGCTGCTGCGGCAGATCACCGACAGGTTGGTTGGATGGCGCCACACGCACACCGGCAGTCGGCCCTTGGTGCGGAACTGCGCCACCTGCGGCAGCGCCTCCTCGGAGAAGGCCGACGGCACCACAAGCAGCTTCGGGTACGTGGAGCACAGCTCGTACTCAAAGTTGGCGTGCGAGATGGTCCACGCCGAGTCACCGACCTTGAGCGTCTCGGGCGTGTGGAAGAAGCGCTCCCGGTGCGGCTCGGCCACCGTGCCCTTGGCGAACACTGCTCGCAGCGCCTCGGACATGGGGTTGTACACGTGCCAGCCGTGCTCGTCGGCCTTGCGCGCGTTGCTGAACGCGAAGCATTGTTGCTGTCGGCCGCTCGGCGACATCAGGCTCTGGATCAATCGGAACACGTCCTTGCGCAGCGCCTTTCGCGCCAAGCTCGCCGCGTTTCCGGGAGGCAACGTTGTAGAGTCTCGCAGCGAGCCACTGGCAAAGATGGCTGCCAGAAGCACTGAGGCTGTCGAGTTAGCTGCTGCCGCCGAGCTTGCTGAGGTGGTTGAACTACTGCCACCACCGCCGCCCATGGTGTTGCTCGCGCCTCCTGGCATGAGGCTGTTGCTCGACGTGAGCGCATTGGTGTTGCCACCAGCGCCACTGGCAACTGCCGCCGCAGCGGCCGCAGCTGCAGCTCCGGTAGCCGACGAGTTGGCGTGCGTGAGAGAGCCCGAAGAGACGCCGCCACTGCCACCAGCGCCTGCTGCTCCAGCTGTCGCAGCTTGCTGCTGTTGCTGTTGCTGGAGCTGCTGCAACAAGGCACTCTCTCGTGATAGCGCACGGTACATGGCGAGATTGATGGCCACGATCGACGAGTCGATCACTGAGCTCGGCTGTCCGATCGGTTGCTCGCGGTGCGTGCACTGAAACCCGAGCCGCAGCGATCGAAAGTCCTTGCACGCAATCTCGAGCCAGAACTCGCTCTTGCCTTGCGTCTTGACCACTTGCTGGATGCTGCCCAGCGGAACGATCACGACGCCACGCTCGTTGGCCAATGCCCATGGTGCCTCGTCGTCGTCTTCACCGCCGCTGCCGCCATCATCGACCGATTCGCCCATGCCGGCTCGTGCACGAGTGCGCTGAATTCGTCCGCGTGAGCTGCCGCCGCCACCGCTCGGGCTGCTGGTGTTGCCACTGTCATCGATCACGAAATCTTGATCTCGTCGCCACGAGTTATCACTCGTGTACTTGATGTACAACCGAAACGATGTCACGAGTAAGATGGCTCGTCGCTCGCCAAGCACCGCCGTCGAGAGAACCACATCCGACACTTGGATCTTGACCACCTCTCCAGGCAGGAGCTGCGACGAACAACCAGCAAGTGTCAGCCGAGCGAATAAGCAGCCGCAATGCCACGAGCGACGTACAGGAGGCTCTTGAGGCACAAAGTCGCCGGCATCAGCTATGGTGTCCCGAGCGGTTGTGACACGAGAGATCGAATAGAGCGATGTCGCTGGATCGGTGTCTGTCGGCAATCGAGCACGCGGCAGAAAGCCCGTCATTCGGCGTTGGCTATCTCGTGGTAGGATGAAGATCGAGTTGCCTTCGTTCTACATCAAGCGTGTGTATGAGTGAGTGAGTGAGTGAGTGAGTGAGTGAGCAGGAGAGTTCAATCATGCGTAGACGATCTCATAGTGAATCGTACTTGCAGATGAAGATTGTGTTGCACGAGCAGTTGCTCCTCCGCGTCGATTCGCATGCCATTCACGACGAATGCATACTTGCCAAAGTCCGTGAACCACCAGCACCACCAGTGCGATAGCCACGTGCGCAGTGTGGCGAATGTCGTGTTGGCCGTGAACGAGATCGTCTTGGTGTAGCTCTGCTGGTCGGGTATCACCACCATACAGCTCATGTACTCTTCGGCAAGCAGCTTCTCGCCCACGGCAGCAAGCGTCGTGTCCATTGCATCGAATGCATTGGTGCGGTATCGTCGGTCGCGGTTACGGGCCAGCACGAACGGCCGGCGTTTCTTGGTCGTCTTGCCGCTGCTCGGCGGTTGTTGGCTCGAGGATGCAGCTGCACCAGGGATCGACGGCTTGGATGGCACGCTGCTCAACGAGGGCGTCACTGGCGCAAACCGCAAGGCGGCATCGCGCGAGTATGTCAAGTCCTCGTCGTCCTCGTCGTCCATGTCCACTTCGCTGCCGCCAGTGTCGTCGCCAATGTCGTCCGTGTCATTCGATGCCTCAGCGTCCTCGGTGAAAGAAATGTCGATCACGTCCTGTTGCCAGCCAACGACGGCAATGAGATGAGTGTCATAGAGAAGACACCACGTGACTCGAGTACGTACATTATCCGTGAGATTGAGCGTGTAGATTGGCAGGTGCAGCGGAATCGATGCCATCTGCATACGCGGAAACACGATCGTGAAGCGCAACATCGACGGATCGGTTTGCTTGAGGCTGTTGTTCGGATGCTCGACGAGGTGCGGCCACAACTGCCAGAACAGAGACTCGACCGGATTGTGCGATTGAGACCACACCGACACTCGCAGTTGGATGGTGTTGATGCGAGGATCGCTGCCTCGGAGTACCACTGGTGACGTGATGCTCGACACTGAGGATCCAGTGGCGATGCTGTCGCCCGAGCCGCTGTCGACCACCACTGGCGGTAGCGTGATGCAGAACAACACGACTGCCACCGGCGGCAACTCGAGCGGATAGTGGAAGGCGAAGCTCGCGATCGACACGTGGTCGCAGAACTGCTCTACGTGCAGCGTCGGCAGATTGATCGAACCATGCGGCGTTAGACACTTGCCGTGCGCAAACGACTGGCTGGTATCAAAGGCGTTCGAGAGCGGCTCTTGCTCGTGCTCGGTGCCGGCAGCATCGTTCCACGAGAGAGGCGGACTCAACAAGGTCGTGCCGCCGCCCGCAGTAGCGGCAGCCGCTGCCGCCTCGCGAGTAAGCACCGTGTGAACGTCGGGCACTCGCATCGTTCGTGCGTATGCACGCTTGGCTCCGGCGACCGGCTGGGCGTTGCGCGAACCCAGTCGAAGATTGGCACCGCTGCGGATCTCTTGCATCACGTCGGGCGAGAGACTGGTGGTTCCTTGCGCGATCGACGGCAGCGGACGCGGAGACGCCTCGAGCGGCGGCGGCAGGAGCGACACCGGCTCGCGATGAACGCTCGATCGAGTGGTGCCGAGTGTGGGAGACGAGAGCGACGTCGAGTGCGGCGTTGGTGATGGCACATCGGACGAGTCAGGCGAACGTGGCGGCGTCGGAGCCGAGGCGCTGGCGAGCGTGGCGGCTCGCAGCGACGTGCCTCGTTTGACCTTGTTGGTCGGTGTGGCAGTGAGGAATGCCGAGCCACCGTTCGTGGGTTTGGCGCGTAGCGAGACGCTTCGTTCGAGAGGAGCACCGTCTGTCGTGAGTCGTGCTCCCCCTGCGGAAGCCGACGGTGCCCCTGATGGTGGTAGTGGCGCGCGGTACGCTGGTGGCGGCGGGAAGTCGCGGCCATCGACCTCGTCGTCATCGTCGTCGTCATCGTCATGGTCGAGCTCTGGTGCATCGAGCGAGTCATCATCTGCTTCATCGTCTCCATCGATATCACCATCACTATCGTCATCACCGTGATCGATAGCAGCTGCTGTAGGACCAGGAGAGCCGTCAGATTCGCTGGCGGTGGCGGTGGCGGTGTCGGGCTTGTCGTCGTTGTCGCTGTAGCTCTCGCGTGTCGATCGGGGAGTCGAATCGCCAGCTCGGACGTTATTCTCACGCTCGGGAGCGTCGTCGTCGCATGGCATCTTGGATGCGTGATCGACGGGAGGTTCTACTACAACTACACGTGGCACCACGGTGGGTGTGAGCTCGAGCTCGAGCTCGAAGGTCGTGTTCGAGTCTCGCGATCGTCGCGGACTCTCGACGTTGTCATCGTCGTCGTCGTCGTCATTGTCACTCTCGCGTTGCCTCGCACCACCGTGCATCAATGCCATCGAAGCTGCTACAGGCGAGCTACCGAGTGGTGAGGCATTCGGTGGCGGCGATGGAGCGCGACTCAGTGATCGCGCGACCTCGAGTGATTGCAACAGCTGCTCGCGAGGCGGTGGTACTCCCAAGCTCGCAGCCGAGTTGGCGCCGCTCGCGGCTGCCATCGAGCGAGTGATCGAGCGATCGATCAATCAACCCACGAGCTCGAGAGTGCGCACGAAAGGAACCGAGCAAGCTGCGTCGCAGCTGCCTTGGAGGGTCGAGTCGAGGAGAAGGAGCAGTGGTATGAGTGAGCGAGTGAGGCGCGAGAGGTGTGAGCGACAGCGGGAGAGTGAGCGAATGCCTCGCTGATATCGAATCCAGCGAATCAATCTCGAGATGCGATACCAACGAGCCAGTTCATTCCGATACACGTATGATGGTACCATAAACATCCACAAACAAACAAACAATCAATCCAAACAATCCAGAAGAGTTGTAATACAATACACGGTAGTAACAGCAACACCAACGACGATAACGACGATGATGATGACGATAGCAACTCCACAGCAGGCACGATCACAACCGATCGCGCATCCGATATGTAGCAGTGTGATAAATTAGACTACCTCGTAAGCCTCTCTCGCGCTCTCACATACGATACACGTGTGTCAATCGAACGATCGATCGATTGGCACAACAAACGAAGCATCACAGCTTCACAGTACGGGCTCTCCGAGCAGATTCTCGAGCAGCACGAACTGGAAGATGCACATGCCGGCCAGCGCCAGCAACACGGTGAAGGCGACCGTGCCACGGGACTTGGTCTCGTTCACGGCGTCGGGCAACAGCTCGGTGAACACCATCCACATCATGGCGCCAGCCGCGAATCCTAGACCCCATGGGAGCACCGGCGCGAAGAGCTCGACGAACAAGAAGGCCGGAATGGCCATCAACGGTTGCGGTAGACTGCATTCCCGAGTGAGTGAGAGAGTGAGTATGTGGCAACGAGGTGAACGAGTGGCAGCTCCTGTACCTCGAGAATGCGCCCCACAACGAGGCGTGAAGTGGCGAGACACCACGCGGCACCATGACGAGCGCGATCGCCAAGCCCTCGGGAATGTTGTGGATCGCGATGGCGATGTTGATGAAGAGCCCGAGTACTTCACCGCCTCCAAAGCTGCAGCCACGAGTGGCACTCAGCATACACGAGCACATGCAGAAGAGGGAGAGAGAGGGAGACGTCTGGACGAACCTCATGCCCATACCGACGCCCTCGGCCAACGAGTGCAGCGTCATGACGCCCATGATCAGCAGCACCTTGCGCGCATTCAGGCCCTTGAGCTCGCCGAATCGTAGCGACTCGTACTTTTCAAGCACGTTGGTGCTGATCACTGTGCGTTTGAGCGTGAGAATGGGCCTCGTCGCGGGAGAGCACGCGAGTAACGACGACATTGATGCGTACGGATGAACACCATGCCCGACGCGATGCCAAGCGCAGTGCCGGTAGCGCTGTAGCCGAATCCTTCGATGAGCAGCGAGATCACTGCAGCGAGCATCAATCCTGGTGACCCGCGATGGTTCGATGGTGTCAGAGATTCATCGCTTGGATGGATGGATGGATGGATGGATGGATGGATGGATGGATGGATGGATGGATGGATGGATGGATGGATGGATGGATGGATGGATGGAAGTACCGGCGGCAGAGGCGTTGCAGACGCCGAGGGCCCAGGTCGAGATGTCGCTGATGAAGAAGAACGGCAGGCCGCCGAGGCCCGACATGACCGACGACACGAGCGAGGCGCCGAACACGGTCGGCAGCCCGACGCGCTTCTACAACCGAGCCAGTTGGTTCGGGTTCGACACCAAGAGAGATAGATAGAGAGTGCGGGAGAGAGAGAGCGTGAGCAAGAGACGTACGATGGCAACGGGGCCGTCGGTGGCGTCGGGCGGGTGGATCGGGAGGCGGCCGTGGTGCTTGACGCGCTCGGCCGTCGCCGGGAAGACGCGGTGCAGCGCCGGCTGCGGCATGATGGGCGGCAGCAGGCGCCCGACCAAGGTCTCGGCGTTCATCGGGTTGTCAAAGTCGATGAAGGCTACCGGAGCCGGCAGCTCGAAGGCGTCGGCGAGCTCGTGCGGCGGCGCCGTGTGCCGCAGCGTGTGTTGATGGCGTCGCCGCAGCACCTGGTGCTGTTGGTCGACCGTGGCGGCGAAGGCGTGCGGCCACGGCGGCTCGGTCGGCGCCGGCGTCGTGGGCGCGTGGTACGCCACCATGACGAACTGCAAGAGACATATGAGCGCGAGCGAGATGGTGATGCAGCGCCACAACATGATGGTGTTGCGAGAGCCGACGCTAGGCAGACAGAGTGTGTGTGAGGGAGGGAGGAGCGAGCTGTAGTGAAAGCGTGTTGGTGTCGCTCGGTCGTTGATGTCGTTGTTGATGGTGGAATCGGCGTCGCGCTTTTCTCTCTCGCTTCCCTCCTTCGCTCCCGCCAAGACCGCATCGCAGACCTTGGCGATTCGCGGCAGCTCTTCTGACCTCCCAAAGCCCCTTTCCCTGCCTCCACTCCTAGCCACTGCCATCCAGATACTCGATTCCTTCTCTCTCTCTCTCTCTCTCTCTCTCTCTCTCTCTCGTTCATGTCTTTGTGTTGTTTCGTTCTTTCATTCATATGTGGCAACTCTCCTCGCATCACGGCGGCACGTCGCAAGTGGGCGGCAGCTTACGAAATGTAGTTGGTGGCGGCGAGCTCGACCACATGGCCGAGGCCGATCTTGGCGAACTCAAGGCCGTGGTCGAGGTCGGCATACTTGAGCGTGTCCATGGTCGAGTGGATGTAGGGGTTCGAGTCCGAGAAGCGCGACTCGAACGGGAACGTCGAGCGGTAGCCGTACTTGGTCCACGAGGCGTGGTCCGAGCAGCCATAGCCGCACTACCCACAGACAAGAATATGCACAGTAAGCAGCCGCGAGAGCGAGAGTGAGCTGCCATCTACGTACAGCGGTATCAACCCACGGGATATCAGCGTAGGCATCGACCAACTCGCGCGTGAACTCGGTCTGGTTGGCGTTGACAAAGTCCACGACGACACCGACAACAGGCTGCTTGCCGACCCAGAAGCTACGCGAACATTCAAGGCACAATTAGCACCACACCACACCGAGCAAGAGCGAGTTCAACCAAGGGAGCGAGAGACGTACGTCATGTCGAGCTGCATCATGCCGACGACGACCTTGTTCTGCTTGTAGTACGTCTCGGCAATCTCCTGGCTGCCCTTCAAGCCGACCTCCTCAGCGCTGCGCCAGTACCAACATACGTGTGAGCCACCTCGCGAGAGAGGTTGTTTACCACCGCCGGAGCGCGAGCAACAGACGTACGCGTAGAAGTGGAACTCGACCGTTCGGTTGGGCTTGAAGTTGTTGCTCACAAGCGTGCGGAACACCTCGAGCACGCACGTCGAGCCCGAGCCGTCATCGTCGACGCCAGGAGCCTGACCCAGAGCGCCCTTGTTGATGCTGCGTTCGCCACACGTGAAGGCGTGAGTCTCGACAGTCTCTCGGCGTTGTGAGAAGGCGCCCGGTACCTACCTGTCCTCGTGGGCGCCGAGAATCACAATGTCGCTCGAGACCGCGCCCTGGATGCGCGCAATGACCGACGGCTGCAACCACGGGTGCTCAAAGTACTCGACCTGGATGTCCTTGCGGTTGCCGGCGTAGGCGCGCAGCGTGTTGTAGATCCACTCGGCGGCCTCGAGGCCGGTCTGCGTCGAGTAGTAGCGCGTGAAGAACGACGACAGCGTCTCGACGTTCGACTTGATGTTGGACTTTTCGAGCTTGCCGAGCAGCGAGCGAACGTATTGCTTCTGCTGCGGTTGGCTGTGAGCATGCACGTCAAAGCAAGCAGGTTCACAACGACGCGAGTGAGTCAGTGTGCGCGAGCGACGAGACGAGCTCTTGCGCGCGATCTCTCGCTGGCTCTCGGTCGTACTCGGGAAGCGGCGGAGGCGGCGGCGGGGCAGCGACGTTGGGGAGCGATTGGTGGTCCTGGAGCAGCAAAAGTATCAGTATGGCACGGTGAGCCAGGCGGGCAGGCGGGCGGGCGGACGACGCTGGACAGCGCGTACCGTGACGTCCATGAAGCCAATGCGGCGTTGAGCGAGGCTGTCGATCTGCGCCTGGGTCATCCAGGCACCCGAGTCCTCCTCGCTGAGCTTGATGAGACGCAGGTTAGGGTCACGCTCTTGTTGAGCGACGACCGACACGACGGCGACGAGCGCCAGGGCGAGCAGCACGACGAGAGCCTTGGCCATGGCGGAAGAGAGGCAACGAGAGGCAGAGGAGCAGCAAGCGAATGAGAG
>Ga0209914_1002570_pt1 | contig 14755 bp, 14 predicted proteins | sample ThiBiot_500_plan_FD_183949 | JGI IMG/M metagenome (GOLD analysis project Ga0209914, IMG submission 183949) | Wastewater bioreactor microbial communities from Cape Town, South Africa - Thiocy_cont_500_plan (SPAdes) | ecosystem: Engineered > Bioreactor > Thiocyanate-remediating > Anaerobic-Aerobic...
TTTGTATTTGTTAAATAAATGGTTGCACCTCGATGAACAGCCCAATCGCCACCACTAGGCACCATATAATCTCTCATATAAGTATGACTTGTTTGTGTCAATGTTAGACCTTGAATGAGAATATTTTTAACTGAATCTTCAATGGAACTGCCACTAATTGAAATGAGACAAGGAATTTGACTTGCAACGAAAACGTTCGGCATCGTTCCATTGGGCATAAAATAGAGAGTACGCGTATCTTTATCTAGAAACCATTCATTGGGTGAATCGAGTTCTTCGAAGATATTTGCGACATAGAATGCTCCGCCACTTCCCGAACCACGAGCTTCTTGAAAACCTCCTCGACCAAATGTAATCAAATTCGATGAACTATTTGTCGATTCAATTTCAAAAACCCACGAACCCCAATAATTTCCATGAAAGGTATGAAATACACCAGTTGATGGTTTACTCCATTGATGTAGACGAGGCAATGCACCATTTTTAACAACAACACCTTGAGGAACATTATAAGATGAACCCCAAAAACTTTGAGGAGGATTAAATGCCGAAGAAGTACCGGCTAATGTTAGATGATACGATGGAAATGCTGTGCCATTACGATTGGGTTGTTGAATTTCAATGTCAATACCTTTTTGAAAAGGTCTCGATATCCATCGTTGAAAATCATAGGAATAACCTGGATTTTGAGCATAGAGTCCTTGCGGCGATGGATCACCATTCGGATATTTAGCAACAATCGCTCGTTTCCCATCGATATACAATTCATTGAATTGATCAACATTAACATACGATGGAATTTGTGCTTTCATAATTCTATTCTCTGATGTTTGACTATGAATCGACCATTTCAAATCCAAACGAACGCCACCACTCAATATCACATGTTCATCTTTATAATTTTCAATAACAAGATTACTATCATTACTAGTTAAAGCTATGGCACCTATTTGACTACTCGACGTTGTTGCATTCGTCCCCAAATAATAAGTACCACCACGTATAGTTATACATAAAACATGATTATCATCATTACCACGTATTATACGTAGATGACGTACATGTGAAAGAGCAGCTTGAATTGTTTTCATTGGTTTTTCAAATGTTCCATCGAATAAATCATTACCTTGAGAATCATGAACAAATATTTTCTCCTGACAAGATTCTTTCAAAATATCTTCATGTGTAGTTCTATTCGTGATTGAATCCATTGAATTGATAGTATGATTACATTTGTCCATTTGAAGAGCACTTTGACTCAATAATGTCCAATTGAATTTCGAAGACACAGGTGCTATATAACCTGCCATTTCAACAGTAAATGCTCGAAGAGCACAATCATATTCTGTTGACACATAATTATTTTCAACTGAACTAAACAATGGATGAGGTTTACCGATTACATCTTTGAATGCAATACTAACCAAAAAGATGCTTAAGAAAAATATCATCGTGCACTTTTCTTTTTTAATTTTATTTTAAAAAAAAGTATGTGTGCGTGTGATAAAACAATAATGCTTGAATAGATAAGCAGAGATAAGAGATTATGTGAGTGATTAATTATCATCTTTCCATCCAGCCTTTTTAAATCAATTTGAGGGTGTTGAGGGTGTTTTTATATCAATCGAAAGTCCAAATACAATTGTTTCATCATCTAATCTCTTAACCTTGGTAAAAGTTCTTCAATTGGTCGTATAAGGTCCTAATTCCACGAAAACACTTTATAAATTTGGATGTTTTTCTTTGATATATTCAAATATTTTAGCTTTTTATTCTCAAGAAAACACAAAAAAAATCTTTACAATTTTTTTTTATGTCGTAATTCATCTCAACACTCTCAAATAAACAATATTAAAGTGTAGTCTTCGAGGGGGAGATGTGTTCTCGTGATTGTTTTTCTTTTTCTTCGTATTTTCATCAATTGATTAACTGCGCTTAGGTAACGAGAGTATGCAAAGTACATTGATGATAGTTTATCTCTTTTAACACAATTTTAAAATTATCTATTCTTTTCATTACATGCACAATAATGAAGTGCGCATTAGGATTGTTTTTACTGTTGATATTTATTCTTATTGATTGTACGTATATATATTTCTATCTTCAATGTTGAAAACAATATTTGACGTTTAGGCTATCATGCACTTCGATTTGCTAATTATTTACAAGATCATATGGTTCTTCAACGAGCACCACAACGAGCAGTTGTTTGGGGTTTTGGTGACCCAAGCACAGTTACAACTCTACTATTCAATGGTAAAACCTATACAACAATCAGTGAAACAGAAATAAAAAATGCACAAAATGAAAGTATTTGGTCTGTAACACTCGATCCAGTTTCAGATGAAGGACCATTCGATATTCATGTGACACAACCATCATCATTCAGTGAAAATGTAACAATTACACTACATGATATTTTATTTGGTGATGTTTGGATTTGTTCAGGACAATCGAATATGCAATTGACGGTTAGTCTTATTTTCAATGCAACCGAAGAAATTGCTAATGCTGGAAATTTTTCAAAAATTCGCTTATTTACAGTTGGTTGGATCGAATCCGCCGTACCTTTAGAAGAAATTCCAGGTATGTTATTGAATTGGTCAGTAGCTTCACCACAGACTGTTGGTGGTCCCGATTGGCAATATATATCAGCTGTTTGTTGGCTCTACGGACGAATGATTCATCAGGCATTGAATGGTCGTCCAATGGGTCTTATAGGCACAAGTTGGGGTGGAACTGTCATTGAATTTTGGATGCCTCCCGAAGCTCTACATGAATGTAATGTAACTGTGTAAGTTAATAATAGAGCCAAGACAATATTTTGTTTTCATTTTATCTTTTACAGAGAAAGAAAGACAATTGCACAACCCTATAATTTCTCTTCATTAACTGATTTACCAGTGAATCATTCAGGTCTATTCAATGCAATGATCTATCCATTTACACGTATGGTTATCTATGGCGCAATTTGGTATCAAGGAGAAGCTAATACAGGCTATAATGTTAATCAATATGCTTGTACATTTGCTAAAATGATTGAATCTTGGAGACAAGTTTGGAATCAACGAACAAATGGTTTAACTGATATACAATTTCCATTTGGTTTTGTTCAAGTATTTTCTTATCATAGGACAATGAATGAAAAATATATTTTTGTTTCATTTGTAGTTATGTACATGGCGACCAGATACAACGATTGTTGGTAATTTTCCAATAATTCGTTGGCATCAAACATTTGATATTGGTTATGTTCCAAATAATGTTGTACCAAAAGTGTTCATGGCTGCTTCTTTCGATCTACGTGATGATATCAATGGGTTTGTGGAAATACTGAAAATTTCTTTGTTTCGAAAACAGTTTGTTCGTTGTAGTGTCCATTCACGTTATAAACATGATGTTGGATATCGACTTTCACGTGCTGGTCTTGCTGTTGCCTATGGACAACAAATTGAATTTCAAGGTCCTATCGTACAGAATGTTGTTCATTCAAACGATAGTCGAATCATTAATGTGACTTATACTGGTGCATCAGGTCTTGACATACGTAGTCCCAATGGATTTGAGGTTTGCTGTCAAGATACACTCTGTTGGAATGATGCTCTATGGGTTCCATCAATTATTTCAAATAAAACTGATTTAACAATAACATTAAATGTCGATAGTTCATGTACTCAAAAGAAATTGATTGGTCTCCGGTATCTTTGGAGAGAAACACCGTGTCCCTTGCGACAAGCAACTATTTATAGTGCAACGGATTCAAATTTACCTTCACCACCATATTTCAAATATTTTTAATATTTCTTGAATAATTTATATGAAAATATGAGAACACAAAAAGCAAAACTTTAAATAAAATGTTAAACATAAGCAGTAAGATGAATATAAAGTTTTCCATCATGTTCATTTTCAATGACTTTGTCAACTGTGAATTCGACACCAGGTTTTAAAAGAATTTCTTTTCCATTTGGAAAATCTGAAAACAAACTAATATCAGTTGCTTTCTTATCATGTTCATAGATTTTGTTCAATCGAATAATAAAAATAGTATTTATGTCTAATGTTTTAACTAATTCTAAATTTCGACTAGTCGAAGTGAAAATAATCCATCGAAAAGTTGTTCTATTTTCTCGTGCCGTTTTATATGAAATGATCGCATTTTTGGTTATTTATTTAATCAAGAAATAAAATTTAAAAAGTTTTTGATATGAAATGATATATCTTAACTTTGAAACAGAGTTTATCTCTTTTGTTTGAATACATATACTGAAGATAAGAAAACGAAGTTCTCACATAGAGTTGAATAGTTTATTTTTTATTCGAAATGGTAATTGAAGTTGGTGAATTAGCACCTGATTTTAGTTTATATAACACAGAACAAAAAGAAATTCATTAAAAGATTTAACATCCAAATCGAATGTAGTTCTTTTATTTTTTCCATTAGCATTTACAAGTGTTTGTACAAAAGAATTATGTTCAACTCGTGATGATATTGCCAATTATGAACAGCTAAATGCAACTGTTATTGGAATATCAGTTGATTCATTATTTGCTTTGGGTAAATTTCGTCAAGAACAACAACTTCCATTTGATTTATTATCCGATTTTAACAAAGAAGTTTCACTTAAATATGATTCACTCTATGAACAATTTCCTAAGTTTGGTCTTAAAGGTGTGACTAAACGAAGTGCTTTCGTTATCAATCGACAAGGAATTATTAAATATGCTGAAATTCTAACAGATGCAAGTCAAGTTCCAGATTTCAACAAAATGAAAGAAGCTTTACAAAATGCTGATCAATAAATATTTCCATTTTTGATTAAAAAGAAAATTAAAAAAAAATAAATAAGTGCATATTGTAAAACTTAACAACAGAAAGGACGAGAAACGAACGTTTTCTTTTTCTTTGTATCATTCTCTTAACGACTGAGAAATGAGTATAGCATAAAGATTATCTGCATATTTGATTAATATTATTGGTCATTGCCTGCCCTCCATTCCATGAATTGTCATCGAGAAACAGAAGAATTAAACAAATTCTAACATTAAAATATTCATTCTAGAACCGATATTCCTTTGACCACAGATTCGTATTATCCGTATTCGAAGACCGCTGATACTACTGCTTGCGGGATGATTGAGATCTAGTGAACGATGATGGTAGAAGTGATATTTCTTTGACTTATATGTACTTTCGGTTCTTTGGGTTTTTTTTTCTATATACCATTGGTCATATGGAGCAAATCATTAGCATTAAGTATACAATCGTTCCAGCCAACTAGTTATTTAAAATAGTGCTAATCAATAGTATGTTTTAGATAGTTTTATTGCATTGTTACGAAATTAGCTTCTGTTCAGTTAAGACGACTTTATTTGAAGAATTTTTCTAAGGAATAACATTTTTAACAGAAGTGTAAACATATTATTCCATCGAATGATATACGTAGCGACGAATATTGACTTCACCATGTTTAAAGAAAGAAAATATTTTTTGATTGTGCAATCATCTTCATCCAATCAATTGATCTTTATACAGAATATAGACAGACAAAACCACACGATGTCGACGTATAGTCATTGAAAACTTTTTCTTTGTGAAATTTACCTGTTCTATGTTATTATTTTTACAATGACACAACCATCGTCTTTATTATCGTTGACTATGACAAACGAAGATGTTAGTAGCGATTATGGTGAAAATCATGCAGACGTCAACAGCCAAATCGTGATAAATGATGTTTTAGCATTCAAAAACAATGAATGTAGATTGATTAATAGAATTCTCTTGAAAGTTACATCATGATTTTTAATCTATCCAGATTTGTTTCGAATTGGCAAAGTGAATCACGTTCAAGATCAGTTGATTCAAGTGACATTATTTAACCTGAAGTTAGATAAGAAGTCGGAAACTATCAACCAACATGATATTCTGTTGAAATTTGGAAATATTGGTTCAAAAGCGACATTCGAGCTCGACAATAACAATCAAAAGATGTTACTTAATAAACTTATCGAATTAGGTATATCATTGCTTCTATATGAAACAAATTTTAGTGTTTTCTTTTCAGACGCAGACTGTAATTCATTCGTTTATTTGATGGCTGAAACCAAGAGTAAAGATGATGTAAGTGCCGTTCTGTTCAGCAGCATTGTAAATAAAGAAATTGATGATGTTTTCGTCTGAATCTGGTTGATTCATTGAATATAGACATAGCTGTCGGCATATTTGATAAAATAATAGGCCGGTCATGACATGCGTCCGTAGAATATTGATCATTGTTTTTTCATTCATCAATTTCTATATAAACAATTGTGTTTTTAGGTCATTTCAAATTTGTCGTTGAACATGGAAAATATGATGAAGAAAATCATTTTAATGGACAGTAATACTGAAGTATTACAAGAAATGTTAAGTGATGGGATTATGCATTCGCCATTTGATACAGTTGATTTTATTTTCGGATGCTTGCAACAAATACAAAGCGAAGAAAAGATTAAAACATTAGCCAAATTTGTTGCCTATCAATTGTATGAAAGCAAATGTTTAGCTGGTCTTCAACATCAAATTAATTGTTCGAATGATATTCCATTGGATATATCGAAAAAAAAATTTATCAGAGAAGTCGTCCTTCAAATAAGTAAGAGTTGACATGTTTGTTATTGATTTCCTATATTTATGCTAAATTTAGATAAACTCTTTCGCGATACAGATGATCTGAATGAGTCGTCATTCATATTAGCTCTTTTTCATCTTAATTCAAGCGCTTTAGAATGGGAACTGTAACTTTTCATTGTTGTAAACATATTCACTTTGTTATTAAATAATTCTATAATCAATTAAATGAAATAAACTATTCAAAAGCTGTATCTATAAAAAAATTCTGATTTTTTTAATCTATTATTGAAATTCAGTCAGAGTTTTGAAAGTTGAAAATACGCCGTTATAATGATTGTTTATTGTTTTGTTAAAATTTTGCATGCGAAATATTTATATCGATGAATAGGTATGAATACGGTCGAATCAATAAAACGCAATTTATTTCAATAAAAATACCTTTTCGTGATTAAAAATTAAAAATAGAAGTCTTTTCATCATTTTTTCTGAATCAATTGAAATGGAATGATCGTTGTGGAAGGCGAAAATAATTCATCAATATCATTGAGTGACATCATCGTCATCCAGTAAACAACCGTCCTGTTCTAATTTATAAAATTGATTATTCAAGTGAAGTAATTGACAAGCAATGGAACATAAACGTGTGACTGTTATTGTTGATGAACAATTGAATTTAACAGATTGTTGTTTATGTTCAACGGTTACAGCTAATGGTAGATTTGTCTCCATCAAAGTCAACTGAATAGTTCGTGATGAAGAATGCAAAAGAGAAATTAATTGAGTGTCAAAATTTGGAACGAAATCATCGGAGAAGAGAAGAAACTGTTGATCAATATCAAATTGATTTCGTCGATAAATATCGGTAATAGTTGCATAAATTGTAAATCGTTGAGAGTGTTGAATTGAAACTAAACATGTTTCACTTTCTTTCACTAGAATAAAGCTCGTGCCAATTAAATTTAGAAGATTTTCATTGAAATTGAGAATCATTTTCGTATAATTCGATGCTACATATTTATCATAAGGCGATTTATTTTCGATCGATTGGAAGATCTGTTCAATTGTTTGGTTTGGATTTGAAATAAGTAAATTCGAAGTTGAGTCTTTAGCTTATTTACGAATTTGAATGGAAATATGAATTCGAAAACGAATGATTTCGTTTAGATTCGTGGAATAATTGTCGATTGATTTTCTCATATCATTTTCTGAAAGTTTATGTTCATTTGTGTCTCCTAACAATAAAACATAATCATTAGCTGAAATATCGATTAATTTCAAATCATTGAGAAGTTGTTCATTATTTAATAAAAAACGAGAGTACAACAATTATTTAAATTGTTAATGAATGCGTCGAATCAATTGAATATCGCATTACATTGAAATTTGATAAGGCAAAATCACAATACTTCGCTTTTCTATCTTAATATATCTCCGAAATCAATTCTAATTAGATTACGCTAGATGACTATTTTATCATTATAATTAGTATTCACAGAAAAGAAAACAAACATACACATGAGAATATAGAAAAAAACTTCGTCAGTGTCTAATGAAAGAAAAGGTCAAACATTCTGGTGATTGTCTCGTAAGATAAATAACAATTTCGATGATTGTTTGTTGAAATTAATGAAGAGCACTTGGATAATCTATTCTTCATGAGTTTCATATTGATTATTTTCCGATGATCGTGTATCACTATCTCTATCCTTCAATTCTCGAATTTCATTCTTTAATTTTTGATTTTCCTTCATCAAACGATCAATTTGTATCTGTTGTTGCTGAATTACTAATTCCAAACGTTTAACTGTTTCAGTTAATTGTCCAATCCCAGGACGAAAAATCCGACTGTCGGATCCCGTCGGATTCACCATGGAAAATTATCGGATTTTATTGTATCCGATGGGAATTCGATTGTTTTTGTCAGAATCCTTGGTACAGGAATCCAATCGGAAGTTATAGGTGTCGGGAAAATATTGGATTAGTTGTAGTTCCTATCGGATCTGGAGTATTCCAACATTTTCCGATGTCCCACAACTTCCGATTGGATTCCTGTACCAAGGATTTCATCGGATTTTGTTAGGATCCGATAAGATCTTGTGAGGCATGTTCGCCCTGGGATATGGTTTCAATCATTTTTTGTGGATCATATTCCGGACCAAATGGCTTTAAATTCTAAATAGAATATTACACATATGTTTTGTTTCATGTTAAATATACTTCGATCGAGTGAAGAGGTTCTGATTCCGACAGTGCCATCATGTACATGAAAAAAATTTTAACAAACCTTTTCAAAACACATCGATAATTATGGATAGCAATAGAAATTTTCACACGCTTTTATAGGATGTTTTGTCTTTGTTCTTGACAAAGACTGAAGCTTTATTTCTGTTAACAAATAGTATGTTCTCTAAGCATGTGGTGTCACCGCAGAAATATTTTACGCCAAGAATTATTAGCTTTATCCTGGTCAAATGTTTTAGTGATTGTGTCATTCAATTACAAAGGTCGTTAGCTATTAGGTACCGTAACGTTTATTCCTTCGTTCGGATGAAAAAAAATTGATTGGTTATTTTATTCTCTCCCACCATTGCGAATAGCAATGAGAAATCTTACATGGACATAAGACGTGACGTCACGGGTCCAACTATTATTCTCTTTCCGTCGGCTTTTATTCGACAGTTCATGTGTATTAGTCCTTTTTATCCTGTTTTAATTTTTCCTTTTTTTTTCTTCTTCTGTTCTTTTCTCTCTCCGTAAACGCGTGCACATGAAATGTAGATTATACAAATAAAAGCTCTGTTACCAAAAAAGAAAAAAAAAATTTGTCAAGTTGAGTCGAAATAATTTTCCCCGTTTGAATATATTTTGCTAAACGAGATGTTCGAATGAACTGAGAATTAGATGTTGTATGAAATATTTGAACTGGCCAATCTTCTGGAATATTTTGAATAATATTTAATACGACTGTTACGAGAAGTGGAGTCGATCGGAATTCTATAATAACTGCTGCATTTTCAGAAGCTATGACTTTTGGATTATTTGTTTTATTTGATAGTCAGTGAGAAATTCTCTGGTTATAAATCATAAGATTCGTTGGTGAATACATATTAAATATGAGAATAAATAAGAATGTAACAACAGTCATACGTATGATATAGTATGGAATGAAACAGGAATTCATTGATGACATAGTGTCTTTAATCGTGATCTACAATATAAAGTGAGATACTATACGTAAACGGACTTCTGAACAATCAGGACGTTAGTTACCAACTGTTCTGCAGTGATTTTGAATTAATTATCGTAATTATTTGTTAAATTTCACTCCTATATAATATCATGACACACAAGGCAAACGTAAGATTTTGTATGCTGAAATCGAACAGATATTTGAGTCCATGACAGATTCCAGCGATATTATCAGTGGATTTTCAATGATAATATTACTCAATCGATTACTATTTAACTTTACGATATGGTTCTTAAGTAAACAGGTATCTAGATAGGTAGATCGGTAAATAGCGGAATAGGTGGGTAGGTGGGCAGATGGATAAATAGATAAATTTGCATTCAAATTCGAACTTACACAGTAAAGTTAAGCAGTTAGTTTTTAATTTTCCATTTTCAGAATTGCTACCGTATAAACATATCTGCCTTTACAGTCTAGATATTTAAACTTGAATTTGAATTTGAATTTGAATTCAAGTTTCAAATTCGACATATATGGTCGAATGATTAATGTGACTTATACTGGTGCATCAGGTCTTGACATACGTAGTCCCAATGGATTTGAGGTTTGCTGTCAAGATACACTTTGTTGAAATGATGCTCTAGGGGTTCCATCAATTATTTCAAATAAAATTGATTGGTTTACGTTATTCTAACGAAATTTTGTCACTATGAAGAAATGGAGAAACAGCGTACCGTCACTCTCGGTATATGATATTTATTATGAGCTACTTCATGTCTCCAAATCATGTTTAATGAACAGAAAAGAGATAGATGTAACGTTACATCACACTAATACGATACACATTGACACACTCATGGTTCATTGCTTTATGCGCAACTGCCACGATAAGAATAAGGTGAAGGATACTCTATAATATAGCGATATGTTTCGTTGTACGAAATAATCGCAATCATCGTTCATAGAAATATGAACGAAAAGGAAACAGAATCTCTAAATGGGAAATATATCCATTGCGTCAAGCAACTATTTATATTTATAGTGCAACAGATTCCAATTTACCTTCATCACCATATTTGAAATATTTATTGAATAATTCAAATGAAAATGGGACACAAAAATAAAACTTTAAATAAAATGTTAAACATAAGCATTAAGATAAATATAAAGTTTTCCATCGTCTTCATTTTCAATGACTTTGTCAACTGTGAATTCGACACCAGGTTTTAAAAGAATTTCTTTTTCATTTGGAAAATCTGAAAACAAACTAATATCAATTGCTTTCCTATCACCTCCATAGATCTTGTTCAATCGAATAATAAAAATAGTATTTATGTTAAATGTTTTAACTAATTCTAAATTTCGACTAGTCGAAGTGATCGCATTTTCTGTTAAACTTCCTCCACGATAAACTTCAATTCCATGAATTTCTTGTCTCTATGCATGATCGAATGAGAAATAAAGAAGACGAACAAATGGTCCTTATTTGAGGATTCGTGAATCATCTTGTTCATATAGAAATTGTTGTAGATTACGATAAAAAAAGTATCTCTTGCATAAATATAAAAACATCCTTGTGCAATTTCATCAAGAGTCGAACCTATTAATTCGTAGAAATTGTCAGATAATGTTCGAAGTTCTGTTGATTGTGTTGTACAACGTATTTCGTTTTCTAATTGTGCAATAATCGAAAGAATTTCGTCATCAATACGTCTTCCAATTTGATTATTATCATTGTTTGGAGAACTAAAACATTCTGCAACAAGTGGAACATGTTTTTTAGATTCTCCATAATCGAATATTTTTTTCTCTAATGATTGACTGTCAATAAATCTCTCGACACGACCTTCATTATGCAATACAATATCAGTATAGGTATAGCATTGATTCAAGCGTTCCACAGTAAGAAAATTTTTATTATTTACACTTGAATGACTTACCCAAAATCCATACAGTATGGTTACCTCTGATTGATTATTTTCTGTTGCACATTAGCCGTCACAATTTCATCAATGAAATATATTTCTTTTTAGTCATATTAACTAGCTTATATTCAGTTAGTTTGTAATCGCAAAGCTACAACATGCATTGATGTATTTTAAATCATAACAACGCAATTTATAGAAACCTAGAACTGTGAAATTTGCCACGACAATATCAGACACTCACTACAATCGAGTGAAGAACTGATTCTGCTTCTTATAGAGAATTTTGTTGGTAAAGGCACTTCTTAATTTCACACCGTTATGTAAACTTAGGCAAACAAAAAACAACACATTCCTTGCACTTGCAGAGTTATCTCAAGAACATGCACTTTACAACAAAGGTGAAATTTGTGCCTTCTGCATATTTTCATTATCTCCATCTATATATAACAACAAACGTAGAGAAAAAAAACCAACAACAATAAGAATAAACATGGGTGTTATTCAAGTTGCCTCTTTTTGCCTTCTACTCTTAGTCGTTCATTGTAAGTTAGAATAAAATCTTTACTCTTCTAATCGATTCATGATTTCAATTAAGGTCATGGTGCAGTACGATTTGCTAATTACTATCAAGATCATATGGTACTTCAACGTGCTCCACAAAAATCTGTTGTTTGGGGTTATACCGATACCAATCAAGTAATTACACTTCGATTAGGAAATAAAATGTATACCACCGTCAGCAACTCTAAACCCGATAATGAATTCGGTGAAAGTATTTGGTCAGTTACATTAGATCCAGTTTCACAGGAAGGACCCTACGATGTTCATGTGACACAACCATCACCAAGTGGAAACATCACAATTACATTACATGATGTTTTATTCGGTGATGTTTGGATCTGTTCAGGTCAATCCAATATGCAATTCACTGTTGATATGATGTTCAATGGAACTCAAGAAATTGCAAATGCAGGAAATTTTCCCAAAATTCGATTATTTACAGTTTCACTTATTCCATCAGCTGCACCACTCGAAGAACTTCTCGGCATTAGTTTGAACTGGTCAGTTGCATCACCACAAAGCGTTGGTGGACCAAGTTGGGATTATATGTCAGCAACATGTTGGTGTTTCGGTCGTATGGTTCACCAAGCACTTGGTGGTCGACCAATGGGTCTCGTTGCTACAAGTTGGGGAGGTACTCCAGTTGAAGATTGGATGCCACCTGAAGCTTTACATCAATGTAACGATACATCGTAAGTCTTTGATTTGAAGAAATGTTCTAATAACTGATTACTTTTGTTTTGTAATTTGAAGAAGTGTAAGTTATGCTCCACGAAAATACGAAGAAACTGGAGTTTCAGTTCCACTTAATCATTCGAATTTGTATAATGCGATGATCTATCCATTCACACGAATGGTTGTCTATGGCGCAATTTGGTATCAAGGTGAAGCTAATGCTGGAAATCCATCGTATGCTTGTAAATTCGCCAAAATGATTGAATCGTGGCGACAAGTTTGGAATCAACGAACGAACGGTCTAACAGATACACAATTTCCATTTGGTTTCGTTCAAGTAAATTCTATTTCTACACAAACTTGATAAACGAAATTGATATATATTTTTGGTTTATAGTTATCAACATTGGTCAATGATAGCACAGTTGTCGGTAGTTTTCCAATGCTTCGATGGCAACAAACATTCAATGTTGGATATGTTCCAAATAATGTTGTTTCAAAAGTATTTATGGCTGTTACTCTTGATCTTCGTGATGATCCCGATGGGTAGATTGATTCTTTTCGCATAGAAATCTCTTAAAATCTTCTAACTTCAGTGTTCATCCTCATACAAAACTTGATGTTGGCTATCGACTTTCTCGTGCCGGTCTCAATGTTGCTTACAATCAGCAAGTTGAATTTCACGGCCCAATCGTTGAAAATGTTGCGTATACAACTGGTGGCTCAACTGTCACTCTCACCTACGGTCAAGTTTCAAGTCTCGAAGTTCGAAACAACAACGGATTTGAAGTAAATCATTTCTTTTCTTTTTATAAAACAAAACAAAGACAATGTCCATTTAGATGTGTTGTGATGCAACTAAATGTGGTGATTATGTCCCATGGACATTAACACCAATCACTTCTCACAGTGGTTTATCAGTCACCGTACAAGTTCCAAGTGAATGCGTTGGAAAACAAGTCTTAGGTCTTCGATATTTATGGCGAACAACACCATGTCCATTCAAACAGGCTGCTATTTATAGTGGTACGGATTCAAATTTGCCATCACCACCTTACATCAAACTATTTACATAAATTCTATCTTTTTTCTTGTTTCCAAATAAAAAGAATACAAAATATTTTTCTTTATCTAAATTTGTTATCAAAGACATCAAGGTCATGCTTATGTGAAAGAAAAGTACGGTGTTTCTCGAAGATTCGAGACTCTCCCCTCAACACCACTAACCGAGACCCACATCTGATAAGAACTCTTTTACGGGTGCATCAACATCAAATATCAATGAAAATAGATAACTGACTTTCGTGTGTGTGTGTTCTCTCTTTTCATTATCTCCATCTATATATAACAACAAAAGTAGAGAAAAAAAAACCAACAACAATAAGAATAAACATGGGTGTTATTCAAGTTGCCTCTTTTTGCCTTCTACTCTTAGTCGTTCATTGTAAGTTAGAATAAAATCTTTACTCTTCTCATCGATTCATGATTTCAATTAAGGTCATGGTGCAGTACGATTTGCTAATTACTATCAAGATCATATGGTACTTCAACGGGCTCCACAAAAATCTGTCGTTTGGGGTTATACCGATACCAATCAAGTAATTACACTTCGATTAGGAAATAAAATGTATACCACCGTCAGCAACTCCAAACCTGATAATGAATTCGGTGAAAGTATTTGGTCAGTTACATTAGATCCAGTTTCACAGGAAGGACCCTACGATGTTCATGTGACACAACCATCACCAAGTGGAAACATCACAATTACATTACATGATGTTTTAT
>Ga0209914_1002594_pt1 | contig 14611 bp, 12 predicted proteins | sample ThiBiot_500_plan_FD_183949 | JGI IMG/M metagenome (GOLD analysis project Ga0209914, IMG submission 183949) | Wastewater bioreactor microbial communities from Cape Town, South Africa - Thiocy_cont_500_plan (SPAdes) | ecosystem: Engineered > Bioreactor > Thiocyanate-remediating > Anaerobic-Aerobic...
CCACAAATCGATCAAGTTGGATATGAAGAAATATGTGCCATTGCATATACAAGGTAATTTGTTGAATATTTATCATAATATATACAATTAGTTGAATAACTAGTGAAATGGCCCAATCAGAAGAACACTGTGAGCTGTTCATAGTAAAGAATTCATCAGATCTTTGTGTAACGACAACAACCACTGCAACTAGTACAACAACAAGTACATCAACTACAACGACATCAACATCGGAAACGACAAGTACAACGACTAGTTCATCAACTACAACCACTTCAACCAGTACAACAACGAGTTCAACGACCACTACAAGTACAACAACATCAACAAGCACGACAACAACGCCGACAACCACTACGACTACCACTTCGACGACCACGACCAGTACGACAACTTCAACAAGTACAACAACAACGTCGACGACCACTACAACTAGCACTTCTACGACAACGACGAGTACAACGACGACGACGACATCGACAACTACGACAACCACTTCGGTGACAACAACAACAGTGTAAGTTTGAGCAAGGACTTTTATTGAGCATTTGTCGTCTTAAATGTGTTTAGTACAACTGCCACAACAGTAGCGAAATCGAAGTCGGGATCAGGTGTCAACTGGCTATTAATTACAGGTCTGTCCTTATTGTTTTTTCTAATGGCTCTTTGTTGTTGCTGCTGTTGTTTATATTGGTGGTTATGGTAAGCTGTCTTAGAGGTGTGCCGAACTAAGGCCGAAAGAAAAAATGTCGAAAATTATCATTGATAGTCTTCTTTGTTTCTAATTTGGTATCAACGTAATCACAGAGAATACGCGATTAATAGAGAGAAGAGAAGAGAAACAGGAGTAGAAATGATTAATTCTCTTTTTTTCGTTTAACTGCAGTTTATGATAATGTATGTAAATATTCCATAATGTCTATGACTCCTTCATAACATCTTTGATAAGATTTTCTATGCGATGTTGAATAGCGACTACACGAAACCAATGGAATAAAGAGAGGAAAAGAAATAAGCGACACATCAAGTTCAATGTTGATTAGAGACATCACTTATTGAACAAATTATATATTCGACATTTTTCCTTTCGGCTTTATTACTGTCAACCGTCTTAGGATCTAGCTCATGTACGATGATGAATTGTATGTTATTTATAGGGCGCCCGCAGCACGTCGACGAAGACGAAGACATTCTGAAGATACAACGAAACCCAAGACAGTACTAGGACCGCAGAAACTACGATATCAAAGATTTAAAGAGTGGCTTTTGAATCGAGTATATCGTCGAAAATCATCAGCCAACGATCGACTGGTTGATCGAGCTACCTCTTTTGCCGAGAGTAATGCATCAAAATTTACTGTTGATGTTACTGATGCTCAAACGATTGTGACTGATATCGATGAAGATACAACATCACGACAAGGTGTATCTGTTACAAAAGTAAAACGTGCTGCCGTTGATTCTGCTACGAGTAATAATCAAGAGTTAAAGGATATAGAGAATGAACGAAAACGATCGGCTTCATCAGTGGGAAAAACGACTATTCGTATTGGTCCATCGAAAAAATTACCAAGTATAGAAGAAAGTGAAACTATACAACGAAAGAACATTGCAGTCAATACTGAACGTGTAAAATCAGTTAAAGTTGATAGAGTTAGAAAATTACCATCGGCTACATTGAAAATGGAAATGAATTCATTGTCTGCAGAAAAAACAAGCTCAGTATCAGTAACAACTGTTCGTAGAGATTTAACGTCTCCGAAATCTTCTTCTTCTTCATAAAAAAAACATGAACGCTTGTATGAGAAATATAAAATCAATTTTCATAAAATTTCATTTCATGACATACCATTTTATGGTTTCAATGTAATTAAAAGAACACAACATGTACTATTAGAGAACAATTGCATATTTCACTATCTTAAGAAGAGAGTGAATTTTTTCAATTACATTACAGCGCATATTGTTGAAAGTAACCTATACAACTGTTGCTTCAATCCAAATTTTATTTGCACAAAAGACAACTTGAAATTCGGGTTTTTTCAGTTTTTTAAAGTTTCCATAGCTTTTCGAATGTGCTCACTAATTGAAACTGATATATTCGGATTCCTTGTGAAAAACTACATCAGATTAGACTATTTTTAGTTGATTTATAAATCAACCAGAGTCAACCTAAAAACAGCTTCATCTGATGCAGTTTTTCACAAGGAATCCGAATATATCGGTTTCAACCAGTGAATAAGTTGAAAAGGTTATGAGAACTTTAAAAACTTGAATTTTAGGCTGTTTTTCGTAAAAAAATCGATATTTTTAGTACACGTCAAAAAAGTCCATTCTTCGAAGTTATATCGAGTCTAGGAAATTTTTTTTTTAGACATATTCTTACTCAGTTTTTCAAGCTCTATCGAACCATGCAAAACAAACAAAAGAAAAATTTTGCTTGAATTTTGCATTAGCCGCACCTTATATATATATATGTATTAGCGTTTATCATTTGTGTGGAAGAGCCAACAGAAATATTATTCATATGTCAAACTTGTCAATACATTAGACAAGCTCAATTCTCCACCTTTCTCGAAAAATAGAAAACGTTCTACAGGACTACGTGGGTAATATCATCACAGAGACAATTGCCAAGTTATTAAATGATCTGAAGGCTTCTACTCTACTACCACATTTAAAAATATCCTAGAATCTACATGTACTATACGCCCATAAAATCACATAATATGTGACGTTTCTTTGACCTTTGTTCTCTTTAATTTTCTGAAACAAAGTGAACACACAGACGCACACTGAACACTATAATATAAATTCGATTCTATCTGTTGGGCACCTGCAGCTCGCCGACGACGAAACCCAAGACAGTGCTAGGACCACGAAAACTGCGATACCAGAGATTTAAAGAGTGGCTTTTGAATCGGGTATATCGTCGAAAATCATCAGCCAAGGATCGACTTGTTGATCGAACTACTTCTATTGATCAAAGCACTTCGTCAAATTTTATTGTTGATGTTACTGATTCTCAAACGATGATGACTGATGTCGATGGAGATACAACATCACGACAAGGTGTATCGACCCGACATGCTTCTATTCGTATTGGTCCATCGAAAAAACTACCAAGTATAGAAGAAAGTGAAACGATACAACCAAATAAGACTGTAATCAACAGTGTAAATGAATTCACTTTTTCAACGCGAAAAACGAGATCAGTTTTATTGACAACTGTTCCCATAGATCTAGCTTCTTTCAAATATTTCCCTTCATAAAAAAAAATGGGCGCTTGTATGAGAAATGAGAAATGTAAAATAAATTTTCATACAATTGTATTTCATCAATAAGCTTTTTATGGTTTCAACTTAATTCAGAAAGCATAAGGTGTTTTATCAGAGGACAATTGTATTATGCACACGTGTTCTTTGAGAGCTCTCACTATAATAATTGAAAAGTAGCCAATACCATTGTTCCTGATTACCTATTGCTTCAATCGAAAAGAATTGAAAAAAAATGTCTTTCTCCGAGAAACAACTACTAATCATTACGAGCTGTTTGTTTTCTGGCGTCAATTTTTTGTACTCGTCATCAAAATTTTATATGCGCAAAAAATATAATTAAATCTCAATGGAAGCGTACCTTGTTTTACGGTTGAAAATACATTATTTACCTATGAATTTATGGCTTAAAAAATCTAATTTTTAGAAATTCATCCAAGGAGGGGGTGCCGTTGAAAAGAGCATTAATAATACTATTGAATTCATATAAATCGGTTGCTGCGAACAAACACTGCATTCTCAAAAGTAATTTCTTTTTATTGAGTCGTAGATGTCTGTCAAATTTTGGATAATATTCTTTGATATTATTCTCGTTGTTCAAACGAGACATTTCAATGGTGGAACCATTAATTGGGCAGCTATTGATCCTTATACCAATGACAGTTTAATCAACATTACTATTACTCAATCCTATTCTTGGACATATCCAGTTGTTAAATGTCTTTCGCCGGTACCAGGAGCCAGTGGATTTGGTAATAGTAGATTAATTTGTGTCGTTGACTGTGCTACCAACGGAGGTTATAATTCTACACCAATTACAATTGCAACCGACTGTATTTCGGTTAATTCAGCTTTGAAAATGATGAGTAGTGAACGAACAAATACAATTACATTGGCCAAAGATGCACACTTTTATTTGGCGAATGTTGGAAATGCATGGATTGCGCTAAACGATCCACGTATATCTGGTTTAGAATGGTCCATAGTGACATTCATTGATTTACGTAAACGACCCGATGGTTTCATTAATACTCCACCAGTAGCGAGAGTAGTTTCTCCTCAATATGTATTCGTTAATACAACAATGACAATCAAGATACCAGTCTCGGATGCTAATGATGGTGATGATGTTCGTTGTCGATGGTCAACATATACGAGTGGATATCGACGACGAAGAGACGCTAATCATGGTGATTACACAACACATCACTCTATTCTTGAATTCAATCAAAGATTAGAGGCAAATTGGAGAACAGGTCAGCCAATGCATGATCGTCAGAAACGACAAAGTTGTACCAATTGTGGCAACACATGTGGAATAGGTTGTTGCTGTAGTAGTACCGGGTGTCAAAATGCAGGTTGTGTGGGTGATAAATATAGCAGCGGTGAAGCTTGCGCAACATACAAAACAACTAGCACAACAAGCACTACTCGAACAACGACAAGCACTACTCGTACAACAACAACAACTACTCGTACAACAACCACTACAACGACCACAGCTGAAACAACTACTCTCGAAACTTCAGCAACAATGAAATCAACTCTGTCCTATGCTACACGACAAGCTATCGATGAATGTGGAGGTATATGCTACCCTGGAAGCTTGCCAAATAACACAGATTTATCGGATTGTACTGTTACAATTACAGCTCCAAAAGTTGGAATCTGGTATGGAGTCGCTATACAAGTAATTAAATCTATGACAACTAATAGTAATTTGTTCTTATCATGTATTATAGGTAGAAGATTTCATCGATAGTTCAAGCATGACACCATTAAGTTCGGTTCCTGTTCAATTACTCATTTATGTTTTACCACAACCACTATGTAAATCAATACCTGTAATTCTTCCACTTACTCGTTGTCTTGAAGTTCAAGTGGGAGTAACGATTACTTTTCAAATATATGCTATGCTTAATTGTAGTCGTAGTATTTCGAATATAACTAGTATTGCTGCATCCGCGGTCAGTGGTCTTACTGCTGGTAGTTTAACAATCGTACCCACGAATTCATCGTTTTTCTATGTGACATTTACATGGACGCCACAAATAGATCAAGTTGGATATGAAGAAATATGTGCCATTGCGTATACAAGGTAATCTATTTCAATATTTCTTGTAATATATGCAATTAGTTGAATAACTAGTGAAATGGTCCAATCAGAAGAACATTGTGAGCTATTCACAGTAAAGAATTCATCAGATCTTTGTGTAACGTCAACAACTACATCAACTACAACGACATCAACATCGGAAACGACAAGTACAACGACTACTACGTCAACTACAACCACGTCGACAACCACAACTTCTACGACAACAACCACTACAAGTACGACAACGTCAACAAGCACAACAACAACGTCGACCACCACTACAACTACCACTTCTACGACAACTACAAGTACAACGACGACGACTACATCGACAACAACTACTACTACAACCACTACAACTACAACGACGACTTCGGTTACAACAACAACTGTGTACGTGTAATCGGAGACTTTTATTCAATATTTTTTATTTTAATGAATGTTTAGTACGACCGCAACAACGACACCGAAGTCAGGATCAACTGTCAATTGGTTATTAATTACAGGTTTATCCCTTCTGTTTTTTCTAATGGCTGTTTGTTGTTGTTGCTTTTGTTTATATTGTTGTTTATGGTAAGATTTCTTTAAATTTAGTTTTTGTACGATGATGAATTGTATGTTATTTGTAGGGCACCTGCAGCTCGTCGACGACGAAGACGAAGACATTCTGAAGATACATCGAAACCCAAGACAGTGCTAGGACCAAGAAAATTGCGATACCAAAGATTCAAAGAGTGGCTTTTGAATCGAGTATATCGTCGAAAATCATCAGCCAAGGATCGACTGGTTGATCGAACCACCTCTTTTGCTGAGAGTACTACATCAAAATTTACTGTTGATGTTACTGATGCTCAAACGATTGTGACTGATGTCGATGAAGATACAACATCACGACAAGGTGTATCTGTTACAAAAGTAAAACGTGCTTCAGTTCATTCTGATGCAAGTGATAATCAAGAGTTAAAGGATATAGAGAATGAACGAAAACGATCGGCTTCGCCAGTGGGAAAAAAGACTATTCGTATTGGTCCATCGAAAAAATTACCAAGTATAGAAGAAAGTGAAACTATACAACGAAAGAACAGTGCAGTGAATACTGAACGTGTGAAATCAGTTAAAGTTGATAGAGTTAGAAAATTACCATCAGCTACATCGAAAATGGAAATGAATTCACTGTCTGCAGAAAAAACAAGCTCAGTATCAGTAACAACTGTTCGTAGAGATTTAACGTCTCCGAAATCTTCTTCTTCATAAAAAAACATGAATGCTTGTATGAGAAATGTGAAATAAATATTCATTTCATGAGTAATCATTTTCTGGTTTCGACCAGTGTTGGGAATGGTTCGGTTCGAAGGCGAATGATCCGAATTTAACCGAAGCATAGAAATTTGAGAGAATTAGAAAGCAAAGAAGTCGCAAAGTGTAACAGATACTTCAGAAGGAGAATCTGAGAATAGTAGGGATTCTTTCTATTTTTCGGGTAACAATTTGATGAATCTACTTCCAGCGACAGGATTGTTTCATATCTCGTTGAGTTGTACTGCTGTTTTAATGAAAACTTAATCCATTTTACACTCCAAATCAACTAGTGGAATAAACTATGTTTTGTCTCAGTTGTTATGGATATCTTAATATAGTTTAAATGTTTAGAAATGAATTTTGCGAAGATTTTTCGTAAATACTCGTATATCAAATTTAAATGTTAGGAGCATGAAAGACGCCTTGTCTGAGTAGCTCAGTATGGTATATCGTAACAAAAAAAACAAAATATTAGAAAGATATAGCAGAATATGCATACAAATATCCTACTTTATTTTGGTAGATTTCTATCATCTTGAATATCAGTTTAAGGGGACCCCTCCCCCTCAGAAATCGATTTTCTAAATGGTACATCATATATCGCTGAAAATTTCAGGAGACAGAAGACTGAATGTAACTCAAAGATGATAAAATTTTTAACCAATTAATTATCATAATTAAAAAGTTATTCCCAAAATAGACCCAAAAACAGGGCTTTCAACACGGAACATTTTTAGAACCTACCGTGGCATCAAAAATGACGGGATTTGTTTCGAAATCTGTTCCGGCAATTTTTAGAGAAATGTTTGCTCTTTCGAACAAAGAAAAAGTTAAAATTACCTCTCAATGGTCGATCAGATAAATGTTCCGAGAGGGTAAAAAAATATGAAAAATTGAGAACTGAGAAAAACCAATCACAACATGGCCAACTAAATCGTGATGTTGCAGTGTATAAATTGGTGACATGTTATCCATCATTGAGTAGAGCGTAAAAAAACCTATTGATTAATGGTATTTTGACGAAAAATACAAGAGGATTTCGAATGAAAGAGGACACTTGGAGCTACAAGAGTATGTGCTTTTTGAAAAAAAATCGATTTTCTGAGGCAGTCCGCTTAAATACTACGTTTCCAGAGATCAAAACAGGCGTGTGCTACAGCAGCTTAACATGACAAGAGGATAGAAAATTAAAAAAATTTCTTACCAAATTGTGTTATTCTCTTTAATTTTCGCTTTTTCTTTTGTAAAAGAAGACTTTTCACAATCTTCCAATATCCAGTGATGTGCGAATGAATAGTAGTCTTCTAAAACGGAACAAGATTTAATAACTGCGCTTATTAAAATAATTCTAAATAAAAATGAATAGTTCTGATTTTCTCCATCGCAATTAAAACCATTCCAAATTCGGTTCGGTTCGGTTCTATTTTCAAAAAAGTCGAACCGTTCCTAACACTGGTTTCAAAGTAATAAAGAAAACACAACATGTTTCACAAGAGAACAATTGCATCATACCCGCATGCTGTTTGAAGTTTCTCTCTCTCTCTCTCTCTCTCTCCATAATAATTGAAAAGTAGCCTATGCAAATACTGCTGATTACCTACTGCTTCACCTCAAAAGAATAGAAAAAAATGTCTTTCTCGGACAAACGACTACTAATCATTACGAGCTGTTTGTTTTCTGGCGTCAATTTTTTGTACTCGTCACCAAAATTTTATATGCGCAAAAAATATAATTAAATCTCACTGGATGCGTACCTTGTTTAAAGACTGAAATGCATTATTTACCTATGATTTTATGGCTTAAGAAATCTCATTTTTAAAAATTCGTCGAATGAGGGGGTGTATTGAAAAGAAAATTAATAATATTGTTGAATTCATATAAATAGATTGTTGCAAATAAACACAACATTCAAAAATAATTTCTCCTGATTGCGTCGTAGATGTCTATCAGATTTTGTATTGTGTTCTTTAACTTTATTCTCGTCGCTCAAACTAGACATTTCAATGGTGGAACCATTAATTGGGCTGCTGTTGATCCTTATACCAATGACAGTTTAATCAACATTGCTATTACTCAATCCTATTCTTGGACATTTCCAGTTGTGAAATGTCAATCACCAGTACCAGGAGCCAGTGGATTTGGTAATAGTAGATTAATTTGTGTCGTTGACTGTGCTACCAACGGAGGTTATAATTCTACACCAATTACAATTGCAACCGACTGTATTTCGGTTAATTCAGCATTGAAAATGATGAGTAGTGAACGAACAAATACAATTGCACTGGCCAAAGATGCACATTTTTATTTGGCGAATGTTGGAAATGCATGGATTGCGCTAAATGATCCACGTAAATCTGGCTTGGAATGGTCCATAGTGACATTCATTGATTTACGTAAACGACCTGATGGTTTCATTAATACTCCACCAGTAGCGAGAGTAGTTTCTCCTCAATATGTATTCGTTAATACAACAATGACAATCAAAATACCAGTCTCGGATGCTAATGATGGTGATGATATTCGTTGTCGATGGTCAACATATACGAGTGGATATCGACGACGTAAAAGATCTAGTGATGATGAAAGTCCAGTGCATCACTCTGTACTGGACTTCTACCAAAAATTAGAATCCAATTGGGAAATACTTAGGCGACAAGATCCAACCTATATAGAGAGAATACTCAACCGAGAAGAAAGAAGTAGTGACAATAGTTGCAATAGTTGCTCATCTTCCTGTAATAAGAATTGCTGCTGCACTTCTTCAGCATGTGACTCTAGTCTATGTACTGGCCAAGAATGTACGAGGGATGCGGGATGCGCAAAAACAACAACTACTACTCGAACTACAACAACAACTACTCGTACAACAACCACTACAACGACCACAGCTGAAACAACTACTCTCGAAACTTCAGCAACAATGAAATCAACTCTATCCTATCCTACACGACAAGCTATCGACGAATGTGGAGGTATATGCTACCCTGGAAGCTTGCCAAGTAACACAAATCTATCGGATTGTACCGTTACAATTACAGCACCAAAAGTTGGAATCTGGTACGGAGTCGCTATACAGGTAAATAAATCAATTACAAATAATAGTCATTTGTCTGCATCATGTGTTGTAGGTGGAAGATTTCATCGATAGTTCAAGCATGACACCATTAAGTTCGGTTCCTGTTCAATTACTCGTTTATGTTTTACCACAACCACTATGTAAAACGTTACCTGTAATTCTTCCACTTACTCGTTGTCTTGAAGTTCAAGTGGGAGTAACAATTACTTTTCAAATATATGCTATGCTTAATTGTAGTCGTAGTATTTCAAATATAACTAGTATTGCTGCATCCGCGGTCAGTGGTCTTACCGCTGGTAGTTTAACAATTGTACCCACGAATTCATCGTTTTTCTATGTGACATTCACATGGACGCCACAAATAGATCAAGTTGGATATGAAGAAATATGTGCCATTGCATACACAAGGTAATTTGTTAAGTATTGATTGTAATATATGCAAGTAATTGAATAATTAGTGAAATGGTCCAATCAGAAGAACATTGTGAGCTATTCACAGTAAAGAATTCATCAGATCTTTGTGTAACGACAACAACCACTTCGACTACAACGACCTCAACATCGGAAACGACAAGTACAACGACTACTTCATCAACTACAACCACTTCAACCAGTACAACAACGAGTTCAACGACTACTACAAGTACGACAACGTCAACAAGCACAACAACAACGTCGACCACCACTACAACTACCACTTCTACCACAACTACAAGTACGACAACATCAACAAGCACGTCAACAACGTCAACGACCACTACAACTACCACTTCTACCACAACCACGAGTACAACGACGACGACTACATCGACAACAACTACTACTACTACCACTACAACTACAACGACGACTTCAGTTACAACAACAACTGTGTACGTGTAACCGATGACTTATTGAATATTTTTTATCTTAATGCATGTTTAGTACAACTGCAACAACAATATCGAAGTTAGGACCAAGTATCAATTGGTTACTAATTACAGGTCTATCCCTATTATTTTTTCTAATGGCTGTTTGTTGTTGTTGCTGTTGTTTATATTGTTGTTTATGGTAAGCTGTCTTAGAATTTAGTTTATATGCGATGATGGATTATTGGTTATTTCTAGGGCACCTGCAGCTCGTCGACGAAGACGAAGACGAAGACATTCCGAAGATACATCGAGACCCAAGACAGTGCTAGGACCACGAAAACTACAATATCAAAGATTGAAGGAGTGGCTTTTGAATCGAATATATCGTCGACAATCATCCGCCAATGATCGACTTTTTGATCGAACTACATCCATTGATAATAGTACTTCGTCAAACTTTAATGTTGATGTTAGTGATTCGCAAACAATAACGACTGATATCGATGAAGATGCAACATCACGACAAGGTGTATCTGTGACAAAAGTAAAACGTGCTGCTATTGATTCTGCAAATAATAATAACAATCAACAATCGAAAGAAATGGAGAATGAACGAAAACGATCAGCTATGTCTATTCGACATGCGACTGCTCGTATTGCTCCATTAAATAAATTACCGAGTATCGAAGAAAGTAACACAGTACGACCAAATAAGGGTGCTGTCAATAGTGAACGGATAAAATCGGTCAAAGTTGATAGAATTAGAAAACGACCGTCGGTTACATGAACAATGGAAATGAATTAACTTTTTAACGGGAAAAACAAGCTCACTTTGATTGACAATTGCTCGCATAAATCTAGCTTCTTCCAAGTATTTATTTTCATAAAAAAATCAGAACGCTTGTATGAGAAATGTAAAAAAAATTTTCATACAATTTCATTGCATGAACAATCATTTTCTGGTTTAAATGTAATTAAAAAAACAGTGCATGTTTTATGAGAGAACAGTTGCAGAATACATGCATGTTGTTTGAATTCTCTCTCTATAATAATTAAAAAGTAGCCTATAGAATTCCTGCTGATTCTCTATTGCTTCAATCAAAAAGAATAGAAAAAAATGCCTTTCTCGGACAAACGAGTACTAATAAATGCGAGTTTTTTATTTTCTGATGTTAACTTTTGTACTTGTCAACAAAATTTTATATGCGCCAAAAATAAATTATTTATATAAGATTTTATGGCTTAATAAATCTAATTTTTAAAAATTCGTCCAATGAGGGGGTCTATTGAAAAGAAAATTAATAATATTGTTGAATTCATATAAAAAGGTATCCAGGCTTAACGATTGTACTTATTTCTTTGTTGTTTTGTCTCAAACAAACACTATATTCTCAAAAATAATTTCTTTTTGTTGAGACGTAGATGTCTATCAAATTTTGTATAATATTCTTTAACTTTATTCTCCTCGTTCAAAGTAGACATTTCAACGGTGGAACCATTAATTGGGCTGCTATTGATCCTTATACCAATGACAGTTTAATCAACATTACTATTACTCAATCCTATTCTTGGACATATCCAGTTGTGAAATGTCAATCACCAGTACCAGGAGCCAGTGGATTTGGTAATAGTAGATTAATTTGTGTCGTTGACTGTGCTACCAACGGAGGTTATAATTCTACACCAATTACAATTGCAACCGACTGTATTTCGGTTAATTCAGCATTGAAAATGATGAGTAGTGAACGAACAAATACAATTGCACTGGCCAAAGATGCACATTTTTATTTGGCGAATGTTGGAAATGCATGGATTGCGCTAAATGATCCACGTAAATCTGGCTTGGAATGGTCCATAGTGACATTCATCGATTTACGTAAACGACCCGATGGTTTCATTAATACTCCACCAGTAGCGAGAGTAGTTTCTCCTCAATACGTATTCGTTAATACAACAATGACAATCAAAATACCAGTCTCGGATGCAAATGAGGGTGATGATATTCGTTGTCGATGGTCGACATATACGACTGGATACCGACGACGAAGAGACAATAATCATCGCGTTTATACGACACATCATTCTATTCTTGAATTCTATCGAAAACTAGAGCTAGAGGGAGACTGGAGAGCAGTTGAAGTGAAACATGATCGCCAGAGACGAGACAGTTGTAACGATTGTGGAAATAATTGTGGAGAAGATTGTTGTTGTAGTTCTACCGGCTGTACAAACCTAGATTGTAGCGGTACAAGATGTGGCAGCAGTGAAGGTTGTGCAACATATAAAACATCTACCACAAAAAGCACCAGTCGAACAACGACAACTACTACTACTACTCGTACAACAACAACAACGACTCGTACAACAACCACTACAACGACCACAGCTGAAACAACTACTCTCGAAACTTCAGCAACAATGAAATCAACTCTATCCTATCCTACACGACAAGCTATCGACGAATGTGGAGGTATATGCTACCCTGGAAGTTTGCCAAGTAACACAGATCTATCTGATTGTACTGTTACAATTACAGCACCAAAAGTTGGAATCTGGTATGGAGTCGCTATACAAGTAATTAAATCAATTATAAATAATAGTCATTTGTCACCATCATGTGTTATAGGTAGAAGATTTCATCGATAGTTCAAGCATGACACCATTAAGTTCAGTTCCTGTTCAATTACTCGTTTATGTTTTACCACAACCACTGTGTAAAACGTTACCTGTAATTCTTCCACTTACTCGTTGTCTTGAAGTTCAAGAGGGAGTAACAATTACTTTTCAGTTATATGCTATGCTTAATTGTAGTCGTAGTATTTCAAATATAACTAGTATTGCTGCATCCGCGGTCAGTGGTCTTACTGCTGGTAGTTTAACAATTGTACCCACGAATTCATCGTTTTTCTATGTGACATTTACATGGACGCCACAAATAGATCAAGTTGGATATGAAGAAATATGTGCCATTGCATATACAAGGTAATCTATTTCAATATTTCTTGTAATATATGCAAGTAATTGAATAACTAGTGAAATGGCCCAATCAGAAGAACATTGTGAGCTATTCACAGTAAAGAATTCATCAGATCTTTGTGTAACGACAACAACCACTTCGACTACAACGACCTCAACGTCGGAAACGACAAGTACAACGTCTACTTCATCAACTACAACCACTTCAACCAGTACTACAACGACTTCTACGACCACAACCAGCACGACAACATCAACAAGCACGACAACAACTTCTACAACCACAACCAGTACGGCAACGTCAACAAGCACGACAACCACGTCTACTACTACGACCAGTACGACAACATCAACTAGTACGTCAACGACTTCGACAACTACAACCAGCACAACAACTTCAACAAGTACGACAACAACATCGACGACAACTACTAGTACAACAACTACCACAACCAGTACAACTACAACGACGACTTCAGTTACAACAACAACTGTGTACGTGTAATCGGAGACTCTTATTGAATATTTTTTATCTTAATGCATGTTTAGTACAACTGCAACAACAATACCGAAGTTAGGACCAAGTATCAATTGGTTACTAATTACAGGTCTATCCCTATTATTTTTTCTAATGGCTGTTTGTTGTTGTTGCTGTTGTTTATATTGTTGTTTATGGTAAATATTATTTGAATCTAGTTCTTCCACGACGATGAATTATATGTTATTTATAGGGCACCTGCAGCTCGTCGACGACGAAGACGAAGACATTCTGAAGATACATCGAGATCCAAGACAGTGCTAGGACCACGAAAACTGCGATATCAAAGATTGAAGGAGTGGCTTTTGAATCGAGTATATCGTCAAGGATCATCAGCGAAGGATCGACTTTTTGATCGAACTACATCCATTGATAATACTACTTCGTCAAACTTTACTGTTGATGTTACTGATGCTCAAACGATTGTGACTGATGTCGATGAAGATACAACATCACGACAAGGTGTATCTGTAACAAAAGTGAAACGTGCTGCTATTG
>Ga0209914_1002599_pt1 | contig 14571 bp, 16 predicted proteins | sample ThiBiot_500_plan_FD_183949 | JGI IMG/M metagenome (GOLD analysis project Ga0209914, IMG submission 183949) | Wastewater bioreactor microbial communities from Cape Town, South Africa - Thiocy_cont_500_plan (SPAdes) | ecosystem: Engineered > Bioreactor > Thiocyanate-remediating > Anaerobic-Aerobic...
TCGCTTCTGCTCAGCGAGCTTCTTCTTACGCTGCTGTCGCAACGCCTTCTTGCTACGGATGATCTGCTTCCTCCTACCAACGCCGCTGGCGGCACCACCGCCGCCACCGCCGCCACCACCAAACGCCTTGCGTGTCACCATCTTACCCGAAGCACCAGCGCCCTTCGATGCTCTCGGCAACGATGCTCGCGTCAACGACATACCCAACACCCGCACACACTCTCACGCAAACTCACTCGACGAACGACACCACACTCACGACTCACGCGGTACGAGTTCGTGGCTGTGCTGCGAGCGAGGGAGCGAAGGAAGAGAAGCAACAACAACGACTCGCAGCAGCAGCGACGAGAGGAAGAGGAGGAGAGGACAGAGCAGACACAGCGTATCGCAATGCCGAGCTTATACTCGTCACGCTCTCAGCGATCATCTCCTTTTGCTCGTCCTCGCGTCTACGCACCCACTCATTTGCTTGGTTGCTCGCTCGCTCTTGCTGCGACTGCCGTGTCTGTGAAGACTCTCTCGAGCGAGCTGCTCTATCGTTGTTATCTCGTATCCATTCGGGAGGCGTTGAGGCGTTGAGGAGATGTTGCAGTGTGGTCGAATGAGTCGCTTGATTCGCGCGATCGCTGCGGCGCCAGCGCCAGTGTCGTTGGCGGCGCCAGCACGTCTCTCGATCGCGTCGCGAGTCGTGCAAACACGTATCATTGCACGACAGCAACCGCAGCGAGTCATCACGACGAACGGCGCCAACAACTTCCACACACAATGTCGAGCACGACAGCAGCACGATGCGCCATCGAGCTCGCGCACACTGTCGCTCGTGCAGTGCCGCGCCTTGCACACGTCTCGAGCCATGCGCTCGCGCAACAGCTCTCCGGAAGCCGATTCACCGTCCGAGCGACATCTCGCGACCGCCATGCTCAAGGCACAGCGAGGCGACACCGAGGGGGCGCTCGCCGAGTACCAACTCGCGATCGAGCTCGATCCCGCCGACATACGCGGCTGGGGCTGCCGCGCCGAGCTGCACGAATCGCAGGGCCGACCCGATCGTGCTCTCTCGGACTACCGCCAGTGCACGCTGATCGTGCCGCAGCATCTCCCATCGTACGCTGGCATGGCTCGATGCTACGCGCAGCTCGGAAACTACGCCAAGGCCATCCGCTTCTTCGACCAAGTCATTGTTGCCGAGCCCAAGGTACCGCTCGCTCGCTCGCTCGCTCGACGACAGCCACATTCGCTTGTGCTGACATTCTTGATGGGCTGTTGGTCGTGGTAGTTCCCACAAGCGTTGCTCGGACGAGCAGAGTGTCACCTGTCGCTGGGAGATCGCACCAGGGCCGAGGCCGACATCGCCGAGGCCTATCGTTTGATGCCGCATGACTCGTCGGTCGTGGTGGCGTTCGCGCGCTTCAACGCCGGCAAGTCGCCAGACACGACGCGAACGGCGCTCAAGAGCCTCGAAGAGGTGCTCGCCAAGGATCCCACCAAGCTCTCGGCCTACGTGGTGGCGAGCATGCTGTACTCGGAGCTGGTGTGTATCGTGTCGTGTGCCTGCGAGGCTTGCCTGTCACGGCTGCTGCGCTACTCACACGTTCGGTGCAGGAGATGGACGAGGAAGCGGGCCAAGTGCTGACGAAGGGAATCGAAGCCGCCAAGGAGGTTCATGGTGCCGAGAGTGCGCTGCTGGATCTGGTTCGCAGTCGAGCAACGATTCGAGCGGCACAATTGCGGTGGGAAGAGACTGAGACCGATGCCAATTGGGCCATCGAGCTGCTGGAGAAGGTATGTCCCGAATGAATGCACGCAAACGACGTGAGGGACATCATGAGAAGCTCACGCCATCGTTGCACATCAACAGAGTGGCAACAAGGACCTGCGCATGTTCCTGCTACTGGGACAATCGTTGTGGGCGCAGCAAAAGTGGCTGGATGCGATTTCCGCCTTCGACGAGGCCATCTTCATGTACCAGTGCGTATCTGATCGAGAACCCTCTGTTTGCAGCTGTCTGCACCTATTGACTCATACAATCAAAATAGAGAGGAGCCACAAGAAGTCAGTGTATCGCAGATGGGTCGCGTGTACATCTCCAAGGCCATCGCGCAACATCAAGTGTTCCTTGAAGGCATGCAAAAGATCGCTCCCTCGCTCGACTTCTCGCAACTGGACGAGCTGCCCGAGAACTTTGGCGGCTCCGAGGACTTCAAGTCGGTACTGGTGGGCGTCGAGGAGCTGCTGTTCCAGCAGCCGATCACCTTTCCACGCAACATTCTCTTCACTGCGACCACCACGTGTACCGAGGCGATGGAGCTGCTCGAGAACACGCTCGAGCAGGATGACGACACGCAAATGTTGCTCGACGAGGTGTCGAGCGTGTTCGTGACGGTCATTCGCACTGCCAATCACATGGTGCACAACTTTTCACCAGGTGATGGCGCGCAAGACTCAACTTCAAAGAAGACCACCGACGAGTGAGTGAATGAGTGAATGAGTGAATGAATGAGCGAGTCAGTGTGTGTATTGCAAACATCTGACCACTCAACACGAATATCCCGCGGATGGCAGTGAGCACGCGCGTCTACTGCTGCGCCTTCGAGAGAATGTCGACATGCACACCGTAGAGACCCGAGAACGGCTTGACCCAGAGCTCGCTCTTGGCCGGATTGGCGTAGAAGCAGCCAGCGACGCAGCCCTTGGAGAAGGCTCCCCAACGGTGCACTTGGGTCAGCGGGCGCTCGTTCACACGATCGACCACCTCGAGGATGTTCGATACGTCGATGGCGCTCTCGAGGCCTTGTGCCGAGAGGTCGGCCGTGCGCACGAGCAGAATCAACTTGCGCGGATGGGCGCTCGCCAGCAGCGTAAAGGTCTTGGTGAGCCGATCGGCACTGCGCGCCGTAATGTAGTGCACCTCCTGCGACACCTTGCGGAACTCGCGGATGGCCGTGTAGCCGCGCTGCTGCTCGTCGTCCTCGTGCTCCGACACGGCCGGTGCGACTGCGAGCAGCGTAATGTAGTCGGCCGAGAACTCGTCACCATGGTCGGCGAGCGAGTTGTTGACCTGCAGCGGCAGCAGCGCTCCTTGGCGGTAGAAGACCGGGAAGGTCTCAAGCGTCGTTTGGTAGTTGACGGTCGTGTTACCCGAGTACACGATCGTCATGTTCCACCAGTCGACCCAGTTGTTGCCGGCCGGAAACTCGACCGTGCGCATCGTGTTGTTGGTGATGATCGGCGCCACGAGAATGTCCTTCCACAGCATATAGTCCCACGTTCGCGGTGGGAGCACCGTGCGCTCGGCAATCGGAGTAATCACACTGATGCCACTGTTGTACGCCGTCGTGCCAGCATGAAGGAGATACGGGTTCTACATTCGCAAGCGCCAGAGCGTTAGAGAGAGAGAGAGAGAGAGTCAGAGTGGCACTCACGCCATACCATCTCCATGTGAATGTTGACAAAGTTGCGATAGATATCGAGCGTCTGGTTGGTGTTGTCGAACATCCACGGTCGGTGTTCGCCATTGCCACCGTTCTCCATCAACGGAACGAAGGCTCCCATCTGCGCCCAGCGAATGAAGAGCTGCTTCGTGCGACCAAGCGGCACATTCGAGCTGCGATAGCCACCTGTGCGAGAGCCGATCATCAGACAACAACGACCACCACCTAGGAGGCGCACGGGCACGAGCGCGCACCAATGTCCGAGCCAAAGTTCGTGTAGTTGCGCCAGGCGCTGTGGAAGATGTTGACCAAGGCATGGCGCAGACCGTCGAAGGTCGGATCTTGATCGCCGACCCAGCCCGAGAACATGACGTAGTGAGGCGAGAATGACCAATGCACTGGTCCGTAGCTATCGACCGGTCGGCTCATGATCAACGACTTGGCGGTGGTGTCACAGTTCATCCGTTGGTCAGCGAATGGAGGTTGCTGTCAGACTCTGCGAGCCTTCTCGCTTCGCAAGAGCGGTACCGTACCTCGGGATTCTTGGTGCGAGTGTAGTTGAAGAAGTCCCCGTAGTAGTCGTTGGCGTACTGGCGCTCCGACACGTGGCCGCCATAACCCTCTGGGCGAATGAGCTCGAACACATAGGGGTCTATGGCCATCGCGTCAGTGGCAGCAGCATCATTACGAGCATCATCGGCCTGCCACTCGTACCAGTGCCATCGCACTTCCAACCATCCAATCCCATGTCCAAGACGTTGTCCATCTGTCCGTGCCACCAATTCATCGCCTACATACGCGAATCCAACCGATCCATCCCATTCAGCATTTGATGTTCCACCGACTCGTTGGACTCACTCACTCACTCGCTCACTCACTCGCAGCGTGAAGGAAGGAGCGCTCGCTTGTTCAATGTACGTCGGGATTGGTGTAGTCGATGAACGAGCCATGGCCATGCCACCACTTGATCGTGCGACCATTGTTGAGGTAGTAGTTGTTGTCGTAGCCGTATTGATAGTTGGGCGAGTCGGTGTCGACCATCGACGTCACCCAGCAGATGACGCGCACGCCGAGCGAATGGAACTGCTCGATCATCTGCGTGGCGTTCGGATACTTGGTCGTGTCCCACACAAAGTTGTTGATACCGGTCGACCACTCCGAGTCGATATCAACGGCTCCGACCTGCTCGTATCGTGGCCATGATCGTGATGGAGATCGCCATCATCATCATCATCATCATCATCAGTATCAAGCGATGGCGAGATGGTTGCATCAACACCAACGAGATTCATACGGGCACGTTGCGGATGAGATAGCCATTGACGAGATCGATCTCGGAGGTCTGGTTGGCTTGCGAGTTGGCCAACCACACCCAATGATGATGCGCCCACGCTACACGAGTACCGCAATAACAAGTGTCAGCCACGCTGACTAGACTATATCTCTCTCGCGATCTTGCGGTGGAGAGATACAACGAGCGTCGCGCACCTGGATATGCCGCAGCATCGAGCGTCGATTGCTTCAAGAGCCTGGCATATTGCGAACGAGCCTCGACGTTCGTGATCGTACAGCTGATGGTAAGCACGAGCAGAATTCCAACCAAGACAGCATTCACCATGGAGCTGCTCTTTGGAATGAGCGCCATCATGATGATGAAGACGATGATGATGCGCTGGCGAGAGGGCGAGAGAGCGAATGAATCACTCACTCAACGCCACTCACGCGATTTGATCGATCCCTCGTAATCAACAACCAGATCACCAACTTGATTGATTGATTGATTGATGAGAATAGGACTGATTAGATTTATATCGATATCTACACAATGTACGTGAAATGTGGTGATTGCTGTGGTGACGGTTACTGAATTGCAAATGGGAGCTACTCGAATTGTTTCGGTTGCATAGCGCTCGAGGACGACGAGGACGACATCATACTGGCCGTATCCTCGATGCCGTGCTTCGACAAGAACTTGGCGCACATTTGGCTGACGGTCTTCTGCGTGGGCCCCTGGGCATCGGCAGCGCTCTTGACTGCGAGTGCGAGATCGATGCGGTCGAGCTTGACGGCAGCAATGTAGGCCTTCTTGAGCTTGCCGCACTTGATGAGGCCCATGACGTGGTTGTGCTGGCCCTGCAGCTTCTCGATGAACTTCTCGGCCGTTGCCATGTCCTGGTGCTCGTCGACAAACACGTCGATGCACGTAAAGACGATCTGGTCCCATTCGGTGTCGGTCACCGATCCCTACACCAACCGACCTCGTGTGAGTTCGATGCTACAACAACACTATCATCATCAATCCGGCACTATGAGCAAGGCGTACCTTGAAGAGCTTCAGTAGCTCAAAGACGGCATTCGGGTTGCGCTTCGAGCGGCGAGCCAAGCGCTGCGTGGCTGCCGGGTAGACTTGTGAGCCATTGAGACGCAGCGACTGGATGAGCTTGAAGGCGAGCTCAAAGTTGCCAAGCACCAGCACTTGTTCGGCGATCGTGGTCTGCTCGTCAGCCGTGCCAAAGATGTTGATCGACGCCAGCGACTCGGGAATGCCGGTCTTCATCTCAGAGTAGAAGAAGCGCGTCACTTCGATCTGCAACTGCACCGATTGCATCTTGCGGCTGGCGTCGGAAGTCTGCAACACGGCGCCCACGTAGGGATTTTGCGGCACGTTGAATGACTCTTGGAAGTTGCTCTGATACATCGTGCGCCATCGTTGGATGAGAGACCGCACCAAAGGACTGACTACAGCGGCATCTGCACGTACCTTGGCAGCTTCGAGATAGCTCAGTTGCAGCACAGTGTCGCGCACCAACGAGAACTGTCGAATGCACGTCAGTCCGGCGCGCACATGGTCCTTCATAAAGACCTGCAGCTCGATCAACAGCTTGTAGGCTTGTCTCTTGGAGAGATAGGCACAGAGGGCCAGCAAGTACGGCGTCGACTGCTCGAACGACGGGTCGATCTTGGCGATGGCGTCTTGCATGACCTTGAAGAGTCCATGTGACAAGCAGAAGCCAGCAATCTACCATATGATATGATGGCACTCGAACGAATGAGTGCCACGTCGCGTCGCGTCGCAGCACAAGCAAGCCGCCATGAGTACGCACCTCCTCGAGAAACAATGGTTGCGGCAGCTTTTGCGAGAACACAAATCGGCACGCATCCTCGATGAGCTTGTGGCGCACCCAGAACGACACCATCGCTTGGGCCGTGCCAAATCGTCCGAGGTAGTAGATGCACTGCATGTACCGAATGCTGTCGAGTGCATCGCCCGGTCGTTTGCCGGCTGTCGCTCCATGAGCAGCCTCCTACGTGGCACAACGCGTCAGTTCCTATGATCGACATTCCCGAAGCGGTGCGCGCACCGTACCTCGACAGGCCGCAACTTGTTCTGACCCAACTGGGCTACGGTTCGGCGCAACTCCTTGGAATCGAGCTCGATCGCAATCGGATTCTCGAGTACGGCGATGATCTGGTTGACGAGGCGGATCTGCGAGTTCTCGACCTGAAAGTGCGTGCCTCGCTCCTTGAGGCAATGCACAAACTTCTCCTTGGCGTCGCTGTAGCGACCCATCTTGAGCACCGACAGGCCCCATGAGGCCCACACGGGCTCGACGCCGATGCCGCACTTGGTGCCGACGTCGAGCGCCATGCGCACGCGGTCGTCGCGGATCAGCTCGTCTCGCAGCAGCTTGAGCTTGTGCGGGTCGCTAAAGTCGAGCAGGCGCACGGGGATCGGGCACTTGGAGATGACGAGCGACTGCATGAGATCGACGTGGCTCAGGAGCGTGTCGCACAGTGCGGCACGGTTGCTACCGTCGGGCGTCTTGAGGAACTGCAGGCGGCCGTACAGCAGCAGCTGGTGCATGAGGTTCGTGAGGAAGAGTCGGTCTTCGGTCTCGCGGTTGAGCTTCTCCGACAGCTGATCGCAGAGTTCCCAGCACGCGATGCCGGCGTTTTGCGCGTCGGCGCACATGTCCAGCAACGACTTGAGCAGATTGATCGACGGCGCGGCGACGAACGTGTACTCGTTCTGGAGTCGCGTGTCGTGATCGTCGTCCTCGCCGAGCAACGGAAGGCCGGGCGCTGCCGGCTGTCTGGCCAAGGCGCTGGCGGGCACGTGCGTCGTTGGCCGCGATGCAACGCGGGGCTGTGCACCGAGGGCCAGCTCGGCCTCGTCGTCGAACGTCAGATCGGCGTCGGTGCCAATCGTGGCACGCACGCCTCCGCCGGCACGCTGCGGCAAGCCAAAGCCGGTGTTTGCGCGTAGCGAGCGAGAGAGCTGTGAGTCGCCTTCGACCTCAGCCACGCGGCGCTTCATCCAGCTCGTGAAGCCACTCGAGACCGAGGACGACAACGACTGCGACGTGCCGCTGCTTGCCGACGTGGCAATGGTCGAGCGGCGGTTGTCGTCGTGGCTGCCGCTCGGCTGCAAGAGCGAGCTGGCGGACGACGACGTGGGCACCACCGACACGCCACCAGACGTCGCGGCGCCACTCGAGCCGGGCCCATCGAACGCCAGCGATTCGGACGAGGCGAACGCCGACGACGACGACGAGGAGGACGAGGGCTTACGCTCGAAGCGAATGGCCTTCTTGGCGTAGAAGACCAGAATCGCGTCGTCACGCAGCTCGGGCAGCGCCTGGAACAAGCGCTCGGCCTGCGTGATCTGCTCGGTCATGATCAGGTTGTGCACAATGAGGTCGGGACGGCGTGCCAGCGGGCGGTACAGCGGTTGCAACGACTCGGGCAGCGCCATCACGGCTCGGATGCCGCGCTCCATGGCACGAAGCGCCTCGAGCGTCGTGATGGGCGTCGAGCGCGCACTGGAGGCCGCGGCTCCCGGAACGACCGGGCGCGAGAGGTGGCTGATAAGGTACTGCACCAAGAAGAGGCGCAGGCTGTCCTCGTGCACCTTGTCCATCAGCGCCTCGGCCACCGGCAGCGCCTCGTCGTCGAGAGCAATCAGCGCCTTGGTGGCCTCGTTGGTGTCCTTGTGCTTCTCGAGCAGCTCGAGCAGATGGTTCTCCTCGATCTCGCGCTTGACGTTCGGCACCGAGAACTGGCGAGCGAGCGCACGCGCCAAGTGGTGCTGGCGCAGCTGCGTCAGGTTGCGCACGGCCTGCGCCGGCGAACGACGACACACGCCGGCCAGCGGCTGCCAGCGGCCCTTCCAGCTGCTGTCGACTCGCAGCACGTCGCGGAACAGGCGCATCTCCTCGTAGAGGTCGTCGGTGCGCACGCGTGTCTCGCTGCGCTCGGGGAGATGGCACTTGAGCATGAAGAGCAGGTCGATGCACACCTCAATGTCGTCCCAGCTCTCGAGCCACGTGAACACGAACTGCGCCGCGAGCTCCTTGTCACGCAGGCGCATCACGAGCTGCCACGTCGTGCTCTTGTCCTCGGCCTTCTCGATCAACATGTGCAGCAGGAAGTCGCTCGCGCCATCGGGCAGATACGAGTCGGCCACCTCGAGCGCCTCGTTGAGCTTGCCCTGCAGCACGAGCTTGCGCACCATCTTGTCGTAGAACTCTTGGTCGCAATCTTGCTCCTGCGAGATCAGCTCGTACAGCTCCTGCTGCTCAGCCTCGAGCACACCGTGGTACTCTTCGAACTTGCTCGGCGTTGCGGCCGAAGCGGCTGCCTGCTGTTGGTGCTGCAGCACAACGTGCACCTTGTTCTCGATCGCCACGCTGTTTGGTGGGAGGGGCTGCGGTACATTCAACTCGAGGTTCGAAAAGTTGGCATGCGTCTCGAGTCGACTGCAAGCCCATCGATCAAACACACTCGAGTCTCCTCCAGTCTCCTACATTACCAAACAACGAGCAACAATTAGATACACGCAATGTTGGCACAGCAGCAACAACAGCAACAGTACCGGATATGAGAGTGCAGCTACGTAGTCGTAAAAGGCCGCATTGAACTTGTTGATCGGTTGCTTGACGACGCACGCCAGCCGACTCATGATGTTGCACTTGTTGCCAATGTACGACACGACGGCCGAGTTGAGAGCCGTGTTGACGTGCTGCTTGTCGAGCGAAAGAGCCGCACTCGTCTCACCCTCGTGCTGCTCGTCGGTTCCGTTGGTGTCGCCATCGGCCGACGAGCGATCCGAGCGATCGAGACTGTTGAGGATCACTCGCACAATGTCGACGTCGAGCAACGACGCCAAGGCTTCGGCCTTGTCGTACGAGCCGTCGCTGCCAGGGCCGGCAAACACCAGCCGCCGCAGCATGCGGTGTGGGCCCTCGCGCAGGATCGTGTGGTACTCCGGACTCGGGAGCTTGAGCGTGTCAGCGATGCGAATCAATTGCTGCAGAAATCGCACGAGGAAGCCGTTCTCGAACTCGATCGCACTCTCGTGCTCGCTGCCGAGACGGCCCATTTCAGGAGATGAAAGCGACGAGTCTACGTTGTTGGCCGACGACGAGGATGCAGTACCGTGTGCCGTGATGGACGCCAGCACCTGCGACAACAACTTGCCCGAGTCGATGCGTGCCGAGCGCTGCGTGTGATTGGGCGACGGCAGCGTCTGCAACAGCGCACACGCGTCACGCATCGCCTTTTGCAGGCGCAACCACGCCACGGCTGCGACGGGCGAGCGCGGCATAATGTCAGCCGACGTGATGACCTGCCGCAGCGACGTGTCCTTGATGTTCTCGCGCAGTGCGTTGAACCATTGGTGCAGTGCCAGCAGCGGGCGCTCGTGTGAACGCTCGCTCTCACGCTGAATGTCGATACCGCCCTTGGTGGTGCTCTCGGCACGAAGCGCGTCACTCGTGCGTTGCGCAGCCGCCGTGGCGACCGACAGCAGGTGTGCCAGCTGCGAACCGGCTGCGCCCGAGGTACAAGCAATGTCGAGACACACGAGCATCGTTTCTTTGGAGGATGGAGATTGCGCAAGGAGAGCCTCTGCCAATGTCGCGTGTGCCAGAGCCAACAGCGTGTGAGTACGAGATTGTCACCGAGCAGTAGCGATAGCATAGGTGGAGAACCACGCAAGTGACCTACCGATATCACCAAAGTCCAAGGAATGCGAATCGTCTTCGAGCTTCTTGATGATCTTGGCGAGCTGCTCGGAGCGCTGTGCATTACGCGACGCTGCGGTTGGATTCGCTTCCAGGCCAAAGAACCGAATGATCTCACGGCAAGTGGCGTAGTCACGATTGCGGATGCACATCATTAGCAGAGTGTCGGGTGAGGCGAACATCTTTCGCATGAATGGGACCTTGGCAATCTGCGATGATAATCATACGGAGAGGTGGTGCGTGAGCGCCTTTCGCACAGGCGAGAGAGCGCGTCGGGTGAGTGTATCGGCGTACCGTGGCCGAAGCATTGCTTGAGCGCGAGTTCTTTGTCACGACCTCCAAGCGCCATATGGCCTCCTTGACGCGATGACGCAACACCTGAATGCGTTCCTGCAACTCGTAGTCGATGGCCAATGACGGCGAAGACGATGGCTTGGCGCCGTCTACTGGCAAGGTGGCGGCGGATGCGGTGTTGGGCGCTGAGGTCGAGCTCGAAGGCGTGCCGGTGCTCGAGAGCGAGCCAGGCGACGCCGGCATGCCTCCTGCGGCAGCCGCCATGTGCAAGAGGTCCTCGCTGGACGAGTGGCCCGAACGAACGTTCTCGTAGTAGATGACATCGATCGTCTCGCGCAACAGACCGAGCAGCGCACGAGTGATGGCGGCCGTTGCAAAGTACGTGGTGCCGTGAGGGAGATTGCTTCCTCGCGACATGGTCGCACGGGCGGCGGCCACGAACGCAGCGGTTTCGGCCGAGGTTCGGCGGCCATTGCTCGAGCTCAAGAACATGAACGAGAAGATGGTCTCGAGCAGGCCGAGCTTGTAGTGGAGATTCGAGATGCTGCCGAGGTTGCGCTTGGTCTTGTTGAGGATTTGTTGCACCTCGGTCGTGACCTCGAGCGACGACTCGTCGTCCTGCTGGTAGGCGGCTGGCTCGGGCACGTACTCGCTCACATCGACCACGAGCGAGCCAGCGTGCTGCTGCTGTTGCTGCTGCTGCTGGTATGACTCTCCAAGAATCATGGCAAAGACGGATTTCAGCACGCAGTAACCAACCACGAGCAGAAAGTCGTATCGCTTGGCAAGTTCGGTCTGTCGACACAAGAATGGGCATATGTGAGTGAGTGAGTGAGGAGCTTCGTGGTTGGGGTTTTCGGTTGGACAGCGATCGTACCTTGGGACTATCGAACGGCGAGGGTTGCAAGAGATGAAGCACGTCATCGACGTCGATCAACCGTAGACACGATCGGAGAACGAACAAGAGCGAGTGCTGCTCGAGGTCACGCAGCACCGCGCTGCCAATGTGATGAGATTGATCGGTGGCGAGTGACTTGCGACGGAAGGCGTGCTTTTGGTTGCCAGCACCAGCGGCCACTCCGAGCGATGCTCTTCGATCGTAGCGTGCTCGTCCATCGCTGTGGCAATCATACAACGGTGAGCACGAGGGGCAGGATCAAGCAGCTTGTGGTCGAGATGGCACGCGTCGTACAGTGGGAGGTCGGCGTTTTCGATCAACTTTTTGCCACACCACAGAGCCAACTTGACACGATACGCGAGTGCCGAACATTCGTTGCGGATTTGCTTGTCAATGTTCGGGTACGCAGCCTGATCGAGAGAGGCAGGTGAGATTCGACCACAAAGCCGGGGAGAAGGAGAGCGAGCCATACCAAAGGTTCCCAGAAGCGAGAGATCAACATTTGACGAGCACCGAGATCAGCTGCAAAGTGGTGCCACGAGAGCAGCACCAGCAGTGGCTTCAAGGTCGGGAAGGATTGCAAGAGCTGGTCGGCCTCTTGGAACTGCTTGGCCTTGACGAACTCCATCGAGGCCTCGAGCACGTACTCGGCCATGTGGCTGCCAGTCGAGCGCAGGTACGAGAAGTAGTACTCCCAGAAGCGACGGAGCGTGTACTCGTTGTGCGGATGCAGCAGCGAGGTTGGCGGCAAGGTGCCGAGCGTCGAAGCGGCACCACTGACCGAGTCGCCGACGGTCGCCGAGCCGGCAGCGGTTGCGAGGCTGCTTGACGACGAAGACGACGAGCTCGCGGAACCGATCGGCGACACGAACGGCGAGTCGAGGCTGAGGTCTGCGAGCGACTTGAAGGAGCGCGAGCGCTCGGGCTGTGTGCGGAACGACGGCGATTGTGGAATGGTGGCGGTCGCTTCGGTGAAGGACTTGACGAGCTCGAACGGCATCGGCACTTGGTTCTTGTCGACCTTTTGGAAGAAGGCATCCTCTTGCTTGCAAAAGAGCTGCAGTGCATAGAAGCCGTCATCGGCGCCACCGCCGTTGCCATTGCCCTCGGCAGCGATACCGATACTTCGCGAGAGCAATGCCTCGTAGACGCGGCAGCGCAGAGTCGGCTGGTAGCGCGAGGCCGCAGCGGCTTGCGACTGCGCTTGCTCGTCGAGGTGCACGGCGGCAGCGTCGGATGACGCAGCAGGTGCGGAGGAGACGGCATTCGACGAACTCGAGGCTGATGAAGAGGAAGAGGAGGCCGATGACGACGAGGAAGCAGTGGCAGACGATGTGTCGCCCGAGTCGGGGTGCACTACTGATGATGGAGAGGGAGCGGATGCGTCGACGGTGAAGGGGTTGTTCTGGTAGTAGTCCTGCAGCTGCGACTTCTCCTGCACCCATGAGAGCCGAATGAACTTGTAGAAGAGCGCCTCGAGCGCGGCACTGCTCTGCTCGGTCTGTGAACGCGAGAGATAGAGATACTGCAGGTAGAAGCAGGCCGAGTCCCAGAGCTTCTTGTCCAAGAGTGACTCGATCAGCTCAATGTACATGAGCTGCAGCGCGGTGCACGTGGTGCGGAAGGTCGGGTTGTCGGTCGCCAGATGGCGGCAAATCGAGAGGCCCAGCACCGGGAAGACCGTGAACACCTTCTTGAGCTGCTTGAGGGTCGCGTCGGACAGTTGGTACACGGGTCGCAGCTTCGAGACCGAGCGCGAACGACGCTCGGACTTGCTGGCAGTGGAGCCAGCGGACGACGAGCCAGCTCCAGTGCCAGCGGTGGTGGCAGTCGAGAGCGAGCCGAACGACGAGATGGAAGAGGTCGGTGTCGAGGATGCAGAGGACACCGGCGAGCCCGATGCGGCGCTCGAGGTGCCGAGCAACGAGCTCAGGTTCCGATGTACTTCGCTCTCGGCAGCGGCGCTGCCATACGAATGAGCATCGACCAGCGAGGCATCAGCTGGCGAGATGCCAGCAACCGTGCCAGAGAGAGAACCTGCACCACCTGCACCAGAGGTAGCAGCAGCAGCCGAGCCACTAGTGGTTGAGGCATCGATGGAGGCGTTCGAGGTCTCGACCTGATGGATGGTCTGGAAGTAGGCGCGCAGCTCGTGCACGGCCGAGTGCGTGAAGGGCGACGATCCCGAGAACTCGGGCTCGTTGCAGAAGCAACAGTACAACAACACGTCGAACTCGACTCGATCGACCAGCCATTGAGGGATGGGCTTGATCTTGTTGGCGAGAGCGTGCTCGTGATGTTGCTGCGAGCTCTCGTGCAGCAGCTTGTCGCGAATGGCGTTGTACTCGACGATGCACAGCCACGCGATATGCGCGCGCGTCACTCCCGGCTTCAAGATCCAATCCTTTCGAGCACCCGAGGTGATGATACTACGCCACGATCCACGAGCCAATATATGATCAACAGCTAATTCTTCTTGGGCTTCTTCGCAGGTACCACACACGCGCACACGCAGCGTACCGATCGAGGAGAGTCAGCGCAGCGAGCGGGCGCAACTCGGCGAGCCGCAGCAGCACCAAGCGACCGAGTTCGAATTGACCCAATGACAAATAGTTACAAAACAGTACTTGGAGCTTCTCGGCATCTCCCTTGTACAGGAACGGATAGTGTGGCAGCAGCGCAGCAGCCGGCTGCAACGCCCAATTGTTGGTGGTGCTCGTAGCTGCCGGCATCGTGACACACACTCTCACGCCTCTCGCAATCCACGCTACGCTCGCTACTCGCTCTACCACCACTGCAACAACATCTGTATCGGTCGAGATCACCACACCAAGTACGCCGTCGTACTGATTACGAGGCGAGCCAATCCAATCGACCCAATCGAATGCGATCGAATGCGAGCGAGCAAGCGAATGAACGAGAT
>Ga0209914_1002604_pt1 | contig 14542 bp, 5 predicted proteins | sample ThiBiot_500_plan_FD_183949 | JGI IMG/M metagenome (GOLD analysis project Ga0209914, IMG submission 183949) | Wastewater bioreactor microbial communities from Cape Town, South Africa - Thiocy_cont_500_plan (SPAdes) | ecosystem: Engineered > Bioreactor > Thiocyanate-remediating > Anaerobic-Aerobic ...
TTCATTCTGTTCAAGTATTTAAAATTTTGTTGACGTCAACAACTTTTTTGTTAATAAATGTATAAATGATATTATCACTAAACATTGATTAACAGATTCCTCTGTTAAAGCAAAAATTATTTTATAATTAGAATATGTTTAATGTTTTCTTTCTTTCAATTGATAGATCGAAATGTTTTATCTTTCAAATAAATATTTATTTTTATTTAGCATCAACAACAAAAAACTAATCCTTAGTTTCTCGTTATCAAATTACGCAGTTATATGTGAGAATAGATTGGCTAAGTTTTACGTCTAAATAATTTCTACACCATAAGTATTTTCGAATTTAATTTTAGAAGCGAAATCAAGACTATTGAAACAAAAATCACTTGCATTGATCAAAACGGATGATTATTCACGTATACAAAAAAATGTATTGTCACAGAAAGAAGAAAACATACAGATTATTAACTTTTTTTAATAAAAAAAGATTAAGATATAATAATGTGAATTATATTCTTCAAATATTTAAGTAAGATGAAAAAGTGGTAGAAAAAAAATTGACGATATCTATACACATACAATCATTCATTAAAACTTGAAATGAAATTCAACAATAATCTATTGCATTAGTATAAATGATTTTACATGTAAAATTCCCTCGACTGTAAGGAGGGTCATATGAAAAAAATTCGTTTGTTTGTTTCACTACTGACACTCTATCAGATCAAATGGTTCAATTGGTTCACAACAAGGGTAAGTAATTCAAAGTATGTATGTTCGAATCTAACCTTCATCCATGTATATTTATCATTTAGACTAGTCCGGACGCCAACGATTATGATCTGAACCAAGTCAACATTCAATAGACTATATGTGGCGACATAGATGACTAGTCCTGACCATGGTGACAGACTATTTGGAATAATCTAACATTTTAAATTTTTCTTACATAAAAAGACGGTCGTCTTGATGGTCGTCCGGACTAGTCCGCCTACTAGCGACTTTTTCCCGTCAGGACCTAGTCTTTTATGCTAAAATGACGCATCATGTTGGCCGTCATGACGTCTGTCAGTTATACAAACAGGACGATTATGTTAGTCCATAAGTAATTTCAGACGAGTCCTTTTAAAGAAAATGACGCAACATGTTGACCGTCAAGACTCCCGTCAGTTTTAAAGATCAGACGGATACGTGAGATATACATGATTTCGGACTAGTCCGTACACTGGACTTTTTGAGAAAAAGACTAGTCCTGACGTCACGTCATGAAGAAAAAAAAGACTAGTCTTTTTACTAGTCTTTTGCTGTCCTGGGATGTGAATCCCCACATATGACCCGGTCAATATTGAAAAAAACGATTTTTCGACTTTTTCTCGGGCTTGAAGGGTTTAAATATGGATCAACATACATGGTTGTGTAAAGCGAAGTGTCCCATACAACATCCATCAACCCCCAGATCTCCAAAATGTAGCTTTCAAAAAATGTTCTTTTCGCTTACAATTGATGCTGACTAATGGTCAGGGGGTCAACATTTTTTGGCATAGCATATGCTGTTAAGCTGTCTTAGCTGATCCTTTTTATAAAAAAAAATTTTCAATTTACTTGATTTTTGATGATGCTAGAGCCAAAATACTAAAATCGCAAAATTAGCATTTTTTAGCAATTTTGGCAGTATTTTGCCAATATCTCCTAAAATAATCGGGCAATCGGAAAAAATTTTTTATAAAAATGATCAGCATAAAAAGTTCTATCGAACTAGCAACCTTAAAAAAAATTCAAGAACCTCGTGTTTTTGTGGTAGACATCCCATGGAACAACCCAAATATATTTTGTATTTCTATAAATTGTTGGAAATTCAAATATGAAATGTAGCAATTTTCTCATCAAAATTGTTCCCTGGGGCATTAGTTGAAAAGGCATGACATAGTACAGAAAAATAGAACATAATTTGCTCTATGTTTCTATATGATAATATAATATTTTGTTTTCAATACGATATATTATTTGAAGTTTTACGAAATGACATAGAATAATAGAGTTCAACTTGGACTTTCAGCATATGCGAAACAAAAAATTCGGAAAGACTTCAATAAAAACAAGTCATAGGATCAACGTCACTACTTTTGGTATATCCTAAGTTCTTGTTTACTTTGTTAGTTGTGCAAACAGTCTGCACTCATTTTCGTTCTCTCTCATCCATATGCACTGCTAATGATAGAAAAGCATCTATATAAATAAAAGCACACAAAAAGAAGGGCCACACTAATGCAATGATAGGGAAAAGAATGATGATATACTGTTTGTGAAAATATTATTCCGTTTACGATTGTTAGTTACATTACAAGTTCGAGTGTGTTTCGTGCCTATATTGCAAAAAAAAAGAATATATGCTTATGCATCTATACACATATGAATGAAGTCTAACCGTGCTCTGTTTAATAATATATGAATGTAATGATTTGATTCTGTCGTCTGATTTCCAAAGTATCCAATATCTAATGTGGTAAGCGTCTGTAATAAAAGACAAATGGAAAATACTATGAAAAACAAGAAGATAATAGTGACTTTGTTGACTCTGAGGGCAGCAGCCAGATACCGCTTCCCTACATTTCCAATTTGATTTCCAGTAAGTCCCAATGTGGCTAATCTCTGAATAAAAAGGAATGTTGCTATATAAAATAGACTGTTAAGTCAAAAGTATCACTGTGTTCATTCTAAGAGCAGCAGCCATATACCGTGCACCGCATTCTCCGATATTATTATTGTGCAGGCTTAATTTAATAAGTGTCTACAGAAGAAATCTGTATATGTATGAAACAACGACGAAATTCTACTTTATTATGTTCAAGTGCATCAGCGAGACATTCAGCTCCGCTAGGTCCGAGATTATTATATGCTAGTTGCAAATCAGTTAATGTCTGTAATGATGAGAAGCAAAAGACAAGATATTTGTAAAAAACTTAGAGAACAATAGTCACTGTGTTTTGCTTCAAGGCAGTAGCCAAATATGACGCTACGTCACTTTCAATTTTATTGTGACTAATATCCAATCTAGTGAGTGCCTGTACAAATGAAGAACCACATATATCAGAACCATAAAAAGATTATACAAGTTACCGTGTTACTTAGTAAGCCAGTAGCGATACCTTTCATTCCTTCACTTCCAATTTCATTGTTACCGAGTTCCAGTATACAAAGTTTCTATATGAAATACAAATGACATTCATGGATAAGATAAATAAATTAAAAATGTTCATTACTTTATTTTCTCGTAATGCACTACTAAGATATTCTCCAACATCAGAATCAATTTTATTATTCTGAAGATTAAGTTTAATAAGTGTCTAGACAAACATACGTAGAAAACATATTTACATAATTCATAAAAATATTCTACACTTTACCGTATTGCTTTGTAAGCCATTAGCAATACCTTCCATTCCTTTGCTTCCAATATTATTGCCGGCAAGTAGAAGTGTATGGAGCGTCTATGTGTATAAAGAATTATGTTCATAAATGAGATAGATCAACAGAAAACTCTAATTACCTTATTTTCCCGTAAAACATCGCCAAAATGTTGCCCAGTTTCGGATCCAATATTATTTGTCTCAAGATTCAAGGTAGTAAGTCCCTATACAAATAGAAACAAATTCAGTTTCAAGAAATAACTATAGTGTACTAATAACCTTATTCACTTGTAGTCCATCAGCAAGCTTGATAAATCCGTCAGTTCCAATATTATTCTTATTCAGCTCAAGTTCAATAAGTGTCTTCGTAAAAAAAAAGAAGTCTAGTATGTTTCCATCAGTGAGATCAAAAGAAGTTACTTCATTGATTTTTAAGGCTTTACTAAGAAATATTATCCCAGCCTTTGTAGTTTTAGTATTCCCAAGAATAAGTGTTTGAAGCGTCTAAATGAACAGGGAATAGAGAATAGGAGACTATGATAATCGAGAATGAGAGTCACCCTATTTTTTTCTAATCCACGAGCTATGAGTTCGATATCATAGCTTTGGAGATCCGTGTGACTAAGCTCGAGTTTTCTGAGTGTCTATATGTTGATTCAGAAAAAAAACACATTAATACTATAAAAAATGAATGCATTTACTGAGCTTTTTTCTAGTACATCAGCAAGACATTCGGCACCGAAAGGTTCAATCTTATTTCCATAGAAATAGATTGTGGCAAGTGCCTAAATGATTCAGAAGAACAATGAAGTGATGAACTAGAAAAAGCACTCATTACTTTACTACTGTTCAATCCATTCGCTAGACACACCATTTGATTACGGTCAAGTCCGTTAAATGATAAAGCCAGGTAAGTAATAGTCTGTTCCAAGATTCAAAAATTAAATGATGCAAGCAAAATGAAATATACTAGGTCAATTCATGCGTTTAAAAAGATTTGCAGAATGAAAAGCAACATGGAATACAACAACGTTGATGACATGGTCGGTTGACTAATATTCAGTCAGAACTAATGCTTACTTTGTTGTTTTCTAATACTTTTACAAGATGATATATGTTATCTTTGATAAACTCGGCAAATCGAGTACCAAGTGCAGTGACTGTCTAGAAAACGTAATATACAAAAACAATTTGTTCAAGAATATATATTCAACAATAAGTATGATAAATGATAAACATCAACAAAAGGGACTTTAATATCTAACACTATCAGAAAAATAAATTTACATTAAAGACATTTTAGTAGCCTAAGTGAATGATTTTTCCTTATTATTTAATTATTTAAAACATTTCAATTTATTCGAAAGTGATCTATCTTTGATGGCTGAGATAAATACACGAATAGTGTACTATCTTGAGCACTTCAACAACCTCTATCAAAGAATAAATGAACTAATGAACACGGAAGTAGTCTTGACCTTGAACAACAGTTTAACTTTAAAAAAGTGTAAAGATTTTGAGCATAGAAAAAAGATTTCAAAGACCATAATACGCTATACCAATACGACTCTAGGATCAGCGTCATCTTTCGCTTAGAACTCATAGCACTATTCTCAAAATAATTATAATATCAGCCCGAGAAGTCTAGTGAAAGATTTCATACCTTATCACGCTGATTTGATTTAAATATTTTGTAAACATTGTCTTTGGATGATATTGTAAATATGAATGATTTCTTTTCATATAACCACCATCTCTGTTTTTTTTCATCTTCAATTGATTTATGAAGATATGTCCCACCTGATCTGTAAAATAGCAGTTCCCGATTCACGATATCATATTCACAAGTGACAAACCAACGCTTATTAAGCCAATGTGGTGTTTGAAACGAGGCAATTAGCTTATCAAGTGTTGGAACACGTTCACTGCCACTTAATTTCTGAAAGAACGAGAACTCGAAGTTACTGAGCGAAAGTAACTGAGATGAAATAAACTCCTCCCAATATGCACCGTCTGAAATCGAGTTGTTACCAAGAGTAGCGCAATCGCAGATCAATTTAAGATAGCAAATTCCAGGTGTTAACGAGAGCAATGATTTTAGCTCAAACATTGAGGATTTACAATCATTGATAGTCAGAGATATCAAGGATCGTTGAAACTGTAAATCAGATGTAGAAATAGTTGTATAATCATATTCATGTGTATATTTGTCTATAACTAATTCTCGTAACTGGGGCATTCGATGGAGCATTTCTTTACATTCGGTATATGAACACGTGCTAATTGTAACATGTTCTATGCAGCAATGTTTCGGCACTAATGTATACCCCGCGATGTTGGAGAAATCAATCAAGCACAATTTTTTAATATTGAGTCGACTGATTGCTGCTACCATTCCGTGCGGTAACCAACTTTTATTTCCGTGGTTGACAAGTCTAACCGTAAGTGAAACTAACGCGTTTGTAACAATATGTTCTAAAAAATGTCGCAGTTCCTCTTCGCGTACACTATCAAGTGATAACGAGCGAAGTCGAGTTAATCGACAAGAACCAATATGACGGATGCATCTGGATATTTGATCACGTTTACCTTCGCATATAACTAATGAAGTAAGCACATCTAGTGACGTGAGGCGAAAGATAAGTTCGAAGTTATAACGTGGACTAGAAGTGAATTCAAGTTTATGCGGTTTGTATTCGATAATCACATTATGTAAATGTTTGCAGACATGACCAATTGAATGAAAGATAGTATAAGTATCACAATGATCAAAAATATGGTAAAGTATCTCGGGTGGTAGTTTCAAAATAGTTGTATTAGTCATGGAAATATGTGAATATACTTCTGAAAAAAATGAAAATTAATAGTAATCCATCGAAAACGTGATCATCGTAAAAGTATCACTGAAAATTCTAAACATTTTGTTATCAAGTCTTGTGGACAATTAATCTGCTTATTTCAGTAGTGGACCGATGGATCAATCGATGGGGAAATTGTTTCCATTACAGCAGAAATGGATAATTTATAAACATATATAAACGAAACATGGAAATCGAAGGGACGAAAAAATGCCTCTCGATCACTCTCTTCATATAAATATCGTATCGTTATATGTATTAACCTTCACAAAACCTTTTTCTGAAAATATAAACTGCGATAAGGGCAAGGATCTCTAAGCTTACAGATTATTTTTGTCCAAGTACTGAATTCGATGAGCGGAAGGTGTTCGATTCGACACAATATATACATATATCAAGAATTCAAAGATTATTTATGTACGCCCATTTCTCACTCATCTTTCCAGGTCGTTTAATCCGACTGTCAGATCTGAGGTTGGATTTCATCGGAATATCGGACCCTATAGGACTCAACGTCGAATTGGTTGACCTGGGTTTATTAAAAAAAACATTTTTATCATTCATCATCCGTTTCTGCTGGTGATTAAAGAAGTAGATGAAATGTTTTTGCTTGAATCTCGACAACTTCTGCCAGACAAAATCGAATTCTGCTTGAATATTCCCTGTATAGAAAAAAAGAGTAATAACAATACCACCATCAGTAGGAAAAGAGAAATATAAATAATATTTGATCTGACACTATATCACGCTTGATAGTACAGTTTTTGTACATTACACATTTTTTTTCATTTTATACTGCGCAGATGAGAAGTAACTTTAAAAATAACTATTACTTGGTAGATGAATATTCGTGTTTACTTTCCAGTATATAAAAGTAGACAGTTTAGCACTAGAATTCTCTTTCTTTCATATTGAAATAACTTTGATGAAAGAGATGCATACGTTGATAGAACTATGTACCCCTCTACTTTATTTTTTTTCTCGCTATATCATTGTTCTAATACAAAACATACGTTTATATAGTCATCTATCAAGAAGAAAGAAATGAGAAAACATACCAAAGCACATCATAATGTATTGAATAAGAACAAAAATCAACAAAAGACCACGACTATAGCGAATGCAAGTCATTTGCAAATATATCATATGGCAGTTGCTTCTTTCTTCTCGTATCGATATAAAAAATATATTATAGGATACTTTTTATAAAACGACTTATTAATGAACACGACGGATACACTTCAAAGAAGCACTACAGTTCTAAGGTGAGAAAGAGACAAAAGATTTTCGGTTGCGTGAAGTGAGCCCAACATACTAGCCGAAAAAATCAGGTTCACTTTATATAGGAAAAATATAAAAATAAAAATCGATCTTACATTCTAGATTATTCTCAGTTTCGCTTGACTTTGTTTTCTTTCTATTCATTGAAATACATTTCTCTCCATAGGTCCACGAAAAAAAAACATTTTCCTGTTTTACTTTTCTATCATGTATCGAGTGTTTTTAATAGAATTTATACTTCATTATATGCTAATAAAACACAAACTACCCGATATAACATTCTATTCGTGTACAGTCTTTTTATCCCTTTAGCTCCCTTTAAAATCTTTAGCTCCCTTTAGAACCTTTAGATCCCTTTAGCTCCCTTTAGATCCCTTTAGCTCCCTTTAGATCCTTTTAGATCCCTTTAGATCCCTTTAGATCCCTTTAGAACCTTTAGATCCCTTTAGATCCCTTTAGAACCTTTAGATCCCTTTAGATTCCTTTAGATTCCTTTAGAACCTTTAGATCCCTTTACCTCTTTTAGATTATCTAGTCTTCCTTTGCCTCTTGTTAAATTTTAAAAATTGATTTACTATCTTGTGGGTGAGGGTATGTTTGAACTGCGCAGTTTCTTCAAGTGTGTTCTCGCCTATTGTGAAGTGAATCTCAGTTTTTATGACAACCTGTTTGTTTCACTCCTCGTGCCTGACAAAAATAGTGTTAAACAAGCTGATTCTGTTTTTGATTATTTAAGATATCTGATTGATGAAACAATTATATTTTACAAGCATCTTTCGATAAATATCTGCAATGAAGCCGGGGGTATGAATTTAGAATATATATCCTTCATAGTCGATAACCCTCAAGACAATGCCTGTAGTGTGTGGATATATTTCCACAATCGTTATAACACGACTAAAACCATCATACCAACCACCACATCTTCCTTCATTGCTTCATGCGATATGTTCATTGACAGGTTACATCAAAAGACTCACACCCGTCCCATGTGCAAAACAGATCGAAATATCGCAAAAAGATCAGATATGAACAATGTTAATACGGTGATTTGTGAACAAACAAACTCTTGGTTAAAGCAATACCTCAACATGCTTTGTAACTTCTCGGGCGAACGGTCTAAATACTATTATTTATTTTTATTTCATCTTTTTAATTGTAAACGATGCACGATCGATCCACTATGTCAAGGACTATTTTAGAAATTTTAGCAACAAAACTTTTTAAAGCAAGTATTCGGATACAAGTTAGTCGGGAATTGCATTAGCTATACGGATCTAAAGAAAGCCAAAGTGCCTAAAAGCATCTAAAGGGATCTAAAGGTTCTAAAAGGATCTAAAAGAACCTAAAGGGATCTAAAACATCTAAAGGGATCTAAAGCATCTAAAGGGATCTAAAGGACCTAAAGGGATATAAAGGTTCTAAGAGGATCTGAAAGGACCTAAAGGGATCTAAAGCATCTAAAGGGATCTAAAGCATCTAAAGGGATCTAAGAGGAGCTAAAGGATCTAAAGGGAGCTAAAGCATCTAAAGGGATCTAAATGACCTAAAGGGATATAAAGGAGCTAAAGGGATCTAAAAGGATCTAAAGGCTGTAAAAGGATCCAAAAGGAGCTAAATGGACCTAAAGAATCTAAAAGGATCTAAAGGCTGTAAAAGGATCCAAAAGGAGCTAAATGGACCTAAAGAATCTAAAAGGATCTAAAGGCTGTAAAAGGATCCAAAAGGAGCTAAATGGCTTAAAAATACTGTACACCAATAGTACATACTATATCGTGTAGTTTGAGTTTTATTTGCATATAATACAGTATGAGTTTTATTAAAAACACTCGATACATGATAGAAAAGTAAAACAGGAAAATGTTTTTTTTTTCGTGGACCCCTCTTTCTCTCTGTTTTTTCTTTCAATCCATTGAAATGCATTTCTCATTTTCTTCACGAGAGACGATCATATTTACCTCGGTAAGGATTTCATATAGATTTTGTGCGCCAATGTCTTGTGGTATTATTGGGAATTTTTGAGCCGCTGAATCTAGGGAGTTCGGTTCACTTCACGCAACCAAGATAGGTAGAACGAATATGTTTACTCGGAAAAACCTAGAGAATATCAGTGCCACTGATATAGAGAAGAGAGCTAGAGAGAACAGGAGAATGATAAAAGAGAAGAACAAGAACGAGTCGCCTATGAATGAAAACAACACACACACATATATATATATATGAAGGAAGAAAAGGAAAAATCCAAATGACGACATCATATCAGGGAATTTTTTCTTGAGGGTATGTCTCGATCGATGCTACCTCCCACGAGCTGTTATTTGTTGGGTTTTTTCTTGCGTTTTCATATTCGTTATTAGACTGATTTCTTTCAGCTTGCTTGTGTATAAATAAATGGGTATTTTTTTTCTTTTCTTTTTCTCATACATCACGTCACGTATCATTTCGAAAAAGTACTTCTTACATGTATTGGTGTATAAAAAGTGGGCTGACTTAAATAAAGATAGTGTAATAAGAGAACATCCTAAGTATCTATTATAGCTTCTACTGACTTTTAGATTGTCTGAGATAGTTCCTAGCAAACAAACTGTCGATTGTTTTTGACCGCTTGAGAAAAAAATCGGTAGAAAGAATTCCTATGTCTTAAGTATTTTGAAAATTCTGCATTTCTGTTATGTTTTAGATGTCATCCAATACTAATGAGATCTTAATGTATGATCGTATTCAAGGTTTAACAGATACAGATCTTCAAGATATTCTATGTTGCATCTGTTTTGATATTGTGCGGCAACCAGTCGTTTGTGGATCATGTCAAAATATTTTCTGTTCAATTTGTCTCAATGATTGGTTAAGTAAACCTCGAACATCGTGTCCGATGCGATGTGAAACATTCATTCAAGGTGAATGCACTGAACATCTTCTTGAACGATTAAATAAATTACAGGTTAAATGTCTTTATTATTCAAAATGTGAAAAAGTAAGTTATCACTTGCACTTGTTTTAACTACGATAATCATTTCATTAAATCTCTATTTTAGATTGTTGATCTACAAGATCTCGAAAAGCATCAAGAGGAATGTGACTTTAAACCTGCAACATGTCCAAAATGTTTCAATGAAAAGATCCCACAAAAGTATCTACCTCGACATGTAAACGGTTGTACAAAAGGTAGAAAAGATCAAACTAATACGTAGTTTTAAGGGTTCAGAAATCTTGTATCGATAAGCTCTACATGATGTACCAGTCAAAATGAATATTACTATTATTTCGTGATAACTATGCTGTCACATAAATAAAATACTCGTTGACCTAACTTTACAGCATAGAGGTGACTTAAAGTAATTTAGTTTGTTTAAATTACAAAGGCAGTATTTTATGAAGAGGCGTTTACAACTATCCTTAGATAATTTGTACAGTTTATCTTCAAATCTGATTTTAAGAATGAGAAATGATGTGTAGATTAATGATAGTTCAACGGGTTTTTATAAGTTCAAGTCTAAAAGTCATTATACGATCAAGACTGTTTTTTTTTATGTCAATATTTCTTACAATAACTTTTTTTTACCGTGTTAAACCTAAAGCGAAATACTATATTTAGTATACAACTTCATTAGATATTTCTCTTTCTTTCTTTTATAATCACAAGACCCTGCCTTACGTGGCACTTACAAAAGAGAACTTCGCTGTAGAGGTCGTCGTTGTGACAGATGTGGTCTATGTCGTGATTGGTATTTTACAGGCGATGCAGAAACATGGCATCGGCTACGGACTAATAAAAAGTGTGGAACCAGTGACAATTACGATCGTTGGGTAAAATATCGTCTTTGGAACTTATTCAAACCTCGTCAACAGAAGACCTGTCACTATTCTATTTATCCTCATGGTCATTATCGTATTGATATTCCTGTTCCTTTCAGTGAACTTGATGATCATCGTTATTGTTTTAATCCTGCTTGTTTTTGTGAGGACAACGTTGAGGGTGAGCAAAAATAGCATACCATGATCGCAATTTCGTCCTTGCTAGAGGGACTTATCAGTCGAGTCCACCTTTTTTCCACCCGAAACCGAACTGACTTTTTCTCTCTGACTCAAACCCGAATCAGTTGAAATCATTTACTTTTCAAAATATATTTAAATTTCTAAATCTATATTTGGTTCAAAACATGTATATTACATTTGTTTTCATCATAATTAAATAATAAATAACAAAACAAGTTATGAAAATCTAAAATTACTAGACTATATCAAGTGAATCAGAACTAAGTTGTTGTAGTCGTGCTTCTAGAACACGGCCAGTTTCACTAAAAACTCACCCTCAAGACAGTTGAAGAAGCTGGGATAGATAATAGACCTAAAGACAAACGATATAGTTGTGGAAAAATCAATGAGTGGTTTTTTCACCATTCGAAAACGTTTTCACCTGTTCGATGGTTTACTTTCATGTTCATGTATTCAGTAACTTCATCATACACTTCGTCCTCATTCTCATCTGTGGACGTGCATACTAATTCTCTTAGAATATCGTCCACCGCTACATCAACACGTTTAGCTCGTCTATTTCGTTTATTAATTTGTGTGATATTGTTCGAAGTTAATGGTGAATCAGTTGATTCTTGAACAAATTCAATTGTTACCATTATTTCTTTGACTGATTGAACGACAGAAATTAGTTCAGCATGTGATTTATGAGTACTAGAGCCAACTTTAGCCGAATCATACATTCGAGTCATCGACTTGGTCGTGATCAGACATATCCGTTCAAGCGTATTATCTCCTCTCTTCACTCTTTTTTCTTCGATTGAATTTCTTCAGCCTTCAAATAGTCTTCTCGAACAGCTCGAGAGAGTATTGAGACTCTGAATTCAGGCTCAGCCCCCTAGTCACCGGCACTGCAACACCTACAACAGGTATACCAGGTTTAAGATTAAATTTCTTCGTTAATCAACTCAAGCCGGTCTATCAAACAATGCCTCCAAAAGGAGGAATTGGAAAATACAAGCGCAAAAAACCAACAAAGGACCACAAACACACAAAGACAACAAGGGCTAGTCAGCCCGACAAGAGAAACACAAGGTCCAACAACAGTAACAAGGCTAAATCGGCCAAGCCAACCACAATTCGGAATAGCCTCTCTAATTCTAGAGTAGAGATGCACCAGTGACGGTGAACAACCGGTCCACCGGCCCACCGTATTACGGTGATACGGTGCACCGGTTGAAATTTGCGGGTGTTTGCGTACATATGTATTTTTTATGAAAGGAAAAAGCTTTATTATATGTAAAGAAACAAATTTTGGGATTTTTCAATAAACTTTGAAATTAGTGCACAGCATCTAAATGAATTTTTCTCTTCGCACAATAATTATATGACACTTTCTTGATTAAAACCATATGATGCGTTATAGCCCTTTCCAGGAAATTGAATGAAATCTTGAGATCAGAGCAATTTCCGGAAACGAAACTAGACATGGAAAACAAAATGGATTATCTGGATGGATATTGGTTTCCAAATAGGAAATCGATTTCCTAAGTGGACATAATCGGTATGATTGACATTTAGGATTTATACTCTATAATGGATTTGTAATCCATATGAGATTTATAACCCATATAGTATTTTTAGTCCATATAAGATTTATTGTCCATAATGGACTGAAAATCCTATATGGACAATAAATTTTATACATACTATCGGTCCAGTAGTTTGATTGTGTGTAGTATGCTTCTTATGTGGGATATTTCTTGTAGTTGTATCACCAAAGAATAGATTGAGTAGGAAACTAATAATGACTTTCCTGGAAAGGGCTAAAACGCATGAAATCTATAAATTCAACACATGATTGTAGAACAGCTGCCTTGACATTCTTTGAAATCTTTTTTTCTTAGATGAATAGAAATTAAGTACAGTTGTTTGGTGAAGATTTTCTTTCTCTGATCGAACAGCTGTACAAAAATTTAAATGTGTTTTGAGATTATTCGTTCCATTCATAGATTGATAAGCAAGTAACACTTTACACTTATTACACGATGCAAATTATTGTTGTACATCATCTACAAAAACTTGATGAAAGTGTTGCCATAATAGACTTGAATTCGTAGTCATTTTCTTTTGCACAAATTTGACGGATTCATTTGGTTCGAATATTAATTTTTCAAGTTCTTGTCGAGTTAAGGTTTTCGATTTTGAATTCATTTTTATTTGACTTTAGGGATGAATGAATAAAATAAATGTTAGAATGTGGCTTTACTTTTCCTTTCATCTACTTGAATTCTTTTTATTTCTGTACTCAATTATAAGTCTAGTTTAAGTCCTAAAATATACTAGAGGACGCTAACTATCAATGTGAAAAGTCGGAATTATCGGAATTGGAGTTGATTAATAAAGAAAATTCGGAGTCGGAATCGGAATCGGAATCGGAATCGGAGTCAAATAAATTTTTTTTCGGAGTCGGAGTCGGGTTTCGGAAAGAAAAAGCTGACTCCGCAGGACACTACACACAAGCAATCAATACGTAAGAAAAGTTAGCACCAGATTCGAGTTTTTCGTGGTAGGATTCGCTTGTATGTTTGTGCTGACTCTCTTTTAGGTTGTGCTATATGCAAAATTTGATTCTGCATCGAATGGTGCTAGTTTCAGATGGGATCACCGATGGAAAACATAAGGTTTAACTCAAAATACTGACTTTTTCGGTTTTTTTAGAAAAGTTTTTTCCGTCGCGATTCGCCATATTACTTGTGCTGACTCTAAAAGTGGTTGTGCTGAATTCAGAATTAAATTCTACATCGAATGATACTATTTTCAAGGTGGGTTATCGGGCAAAAAAATATGGTCAGGTTTATGGCAGGAGACCATTAAGGATTTCTTGACCCTGATAGAGTGAATTTTTTTGCCCGATAACCCACCCTGAAAATAGTATCATTCGATGTAGAATTTAATTCTGAATTCAGCACAACCACTTTTAGAGTCAGCACAAGTAATATGGCGAATCGCGACGGAAAAAACTTTTCTAAAAAA
>Ga0209914_1002607_pt1 | contig 14503 bp, 9 predicted proteins | sample ThiBiot_500_plan_FD_183949 | JGI IMG/M metagenome (GOLD analysis project Ga0209914, IMG submission 183949) | Wastewater bioreactor microbial communities from Cape Town, South Africa - Thiocy_cont_500_plan (SPAdes) | ecosystem: Engineered > Bioreactor > Thiocyanate-remediating > Anaerobic-Aerobic ...
CAACACCTGAGAATTGTAAGCGTCAGTTATTTGAGTGCGGGTTTTCCGATCAACACTCACAAGTCATGAACAATTGGAATATAAGTTTATCTAATGTGAAAGCTACAAAATTAGCAAGAGTTTTCCGGATGATGCCTATTGGAAAACTATGCTTGATGAAGTGCGGGTTTACCGAGAAACGCTCACAAGCAGCGTTCGTTCAAAAACTATGCATATACTTAGTGAGGTGCGGGTTTACCGAGAAACGCTCACAAGCTCGAAAATTGAGGAGCTTGAGATTAATATTAAGATATCACAAGAGAGAATATCTGTCTGTTAGTTCGAAAAATTCAGTAAAATAGGGATAATTTTTCAATGGTTCGTCCAAATGAGCTAAAAATTTGGATTTAGAGGTTTCAAATGATGCTGAACAAAATGATAACATAAAGTTAAAAAAAATTTTTTTGACCCGTGCTTCGATATTTTGGTGGTGTCATGGACTGTCTCTTAAATCAACTCAATTTAGGACTTGAAAAAAATTCTCGTTTGACTGAATTGAGTTGATTTCAGTTTGGAAACAAAAATTGATAGAAACGAATCGAATTGAGTTTTTTCGCTTTTTTAGCTGGCTTCCACCCCTTTGTTCTCGTTAGTAGTCGACGTTACTGTGGTCTGCCGATCCCGACTCGACGCTGCAGACTGTTTATTTTACCAAACAAACAAAAAAACTTAAACTCCTAAAGTTATGTGTGTGCAGGATGTCCCAGAAAGGACCTACCAAAAAAATTCAATATCTACCTCAATTTTTTGGCCGTGTTGATTCCTTATCTTGGGCCCCTAGATCTCCTGATCTGACGCCACTCGAGTTGAGATGTTGAGGGTCTTTATCAAGGCGAATATTTACAAAACGCAAGTCTAAGATATCGAGAATTTGAAGGAGCACAGCATGAAGCAAATTAAATCAATACAAAAAGAAATATTTACAGCTCTTTTCGACAATATTTTGAAAAAACTGAAATGCTGTATCGATGTAAAAGGAAATACGTTCGAACATTATTCGTGAAATTTTTTTCTTATATGAAACTATGTACTGTCTGGATCCTCATGATCGCAGTGGTTGCAAATAAAAAAATTCCGGGAGATATTGAATATTTTTGGTAAGTCCTTTGTGAGACACCCTGTATTGAAAATGAATTTAGTAGAAAAGTCATGATCCAATATTGTGGCTTTATATTGATGATTTGCGGGTATGTGATTGGTGATTGGGTGATTTGGGAGTCAATGAATGTTTTCGTTTCGTGGTATTATCTTCACATCAATATGATGCACGAAGGATTGGTGCCAAATTGAAGTTCATCATGATCTCTGTCGGGTTTCAGACCAACCTTGCATTTCGTCCCAAGTAACGTACCAAAACCTTCTTAGATTTCAGGCTGCAGGAGAATCGTCTCTCCAAAATTTATCATGTAAGGCGTAACTAGCGTGTAACGGGTGTTCCATAAAGAATGCTCCTTTCGTATAAATCGCCTCATTTGCTTACCGTTCATGCTAAACACTTAATTTTTTTTTAAAAAGATTCGTCTTTTTGAGATCTACAAGAATCTGTTAACAATTTATTTCAAATAATTTCCGTTGTTATTTGACAAGCGATACAAGCGGTTGGTCCAACTTTGACAACTTTCCAACACAACGGATTCCCTTATTCGCCTAACAGCTCGTCTTAGTTCATCAGTCAGAGTCTTTTTTGATTGAACTTTGATCCAGTTGATTTGGTGACCAAATTCATCCCATATGGAGTAGTTCAGCGGGTTGATATCAGGTGAGTTTGGTGGCCAACGGTCTTTGCCTATAAACGATGGAAAATTGTCTCGGCACCATTCTTGGGTTACAGCATGAGCATGTGACGTAGCACCATCTTGTTGATAGGTCCAATCATTGCCAAAGACCTTGTTGCCGTATTTCAAAGCCACCGGTAACACTTGATTGATATACCGTTGATGATCAACCGTCCCCTTATCAAAAATGACCAATGGTGTCAATCCCTTGGAGCACGCTCCCAGCCAAACCATTACTTTTTGCGGAAACTTCCGTTTCTGACAGACACCACCCTTTGCATCAGCCTCTTCACGATCTACTGCCCAGATTCGATCGTTTTGAGCATTATAGATGCCATCAATATCGAACATTTTCTCATCTGAGAAGAGGATTTTTAGAGTGTCTTCTTTACGGAAGTTATGCCGCACCCAATTTGCAAATTTTAGTCTTCGACTTTTTTGTAGATCTGTGAGAGCTGGCTCGACTCTTTTTTTATATGAACGATATCCTAGATCTTGTTTCAAGATTCTGAAAACAGATCCATTCGAGATATCCAGTTCACTGGCAAGTTTCCTGATTGACACCTGTTTTTTACGGTTCATTCGGTTTTTCACCTTCTGGATCATCCCTTTGGTTCTAATAATGCGTGGACGACCTGTTGAATACGACAAGTTGATAGAACCCGTCTCATTCACCATCTTGCACCACCGTCGAACTGTCCAAATACTCACAAAACCATTCAAATCTTCGAAAATTTTCGTTGGAGATTCACCTTTTTGGTACTTGGAAAGTACAAGCTTCTGGATGTCTTCACTTTTCATCTTGGAAAACTTTATTTTTAGATTTCATTCAACAAACTAAACCCACCGTTTTGTAGACAAACGAAAAACGAATAAAACAAGCAAAAAAAAGAGGTCACTAAAGATTAGTATAGGTCTGAAAATCGCTATACAAAAAAGGAGCATTCTTTATGGAACACCCGTTATATCTTCTAATCGAGGCCATTGTGTATTATAAATCTGTGATAGTCGCGTCCATTGATAATCGGCGCCATTTCTGTAGGCATACTTCAGCATAGATTGCTCCATAAAGCTTGTGAAATCTTGGTTTTGAGGAGGATTATCATAAAGAGATTGTGAATAGTTGGCTTGACGTTCAGATGGATGAATAAAGAACAAACCTGCATGTGCACTATCACCTGCATACATATCATTCAGCCCCAAAGTTGGTGCAGGTCGTCGATATTTTCCAAAAGCTTGAGCCACTGAAAAATCGTAAGTCGCAGCAAATAAGTAAGGATGACCGTCTTTATCAATAGAAAAAGTCGTGTCGAAAATAGGTGATAATGGACGAATAGGTAAGATATCCGAATCAATGTATAATATTTTAGAGTATTGTGTCATGTTCCAAAGTACTAGTTTTGTATATTGATCTTTCCAACGCGCTTCTGTTTTTCTAATATTGACTCCTTTCGGTGGTTGGATTGCAGGGACGATCTTAACAATAGCTCCATCAAGACGTGATTGACGAACTTGTTCTGGCAAGACTGATTCAGTAGCAAGCACTATTTGTCGACGATTTTCCACATCTTTCGTGGATAGTTTATGTAATAGTCGATATGTCAATATTCTCGTACCTTCATAGTAATAGTCAATTCCACCTTTTAATGTTGGATGGGGGCTTGAAGGGCACAGCAATGTAGCATACACTTCCTTTTCATTGCGTGCATTCAAATTGATATTTTCGTAGTATAACGATCGATAGCATGTGTATCCCAAATATATGAAAATAAACGCAAAAATGACCCACTTCGCTGTTGGTCTATTTCTGTAGAAAAACTGTTTTGAAAGAAACACTGTCATATTTAGTTGAAAAACGACATTACGTATAATTTAGACATAACAATTAGCCCCAATATCATGTTTTGGTATATATGCATGCCGAAACAGTTCGACCAAATAGAAATTTCAACGGTTCAAGCTTTTAAAAAACAACAAAATCATTGCTTCCCCTGATGGAACTATTTGGTATTTGTGTGTTAAGGCTCTTCTGTATGTGTGTGCTTTTATAGCAAAAATTAGTTGGAAGCTGCGCTTTTAAATATGAGTCTTTTGTTTGTATGCAGTTTTCGCATAGAGTGATAAAAAAAACATTCATAGAACATGACATATCTTATAAAACAGAATATGTACGGATTAAGGCATTCGGGTTCCCAAAATGCGGTATACCACTTTAAACAAGCACAATTTATTAGGACTTCAACTAGTCTTCGTTAGTGAGATTTTTCCTCAGATTAAGACCATTTTTATATGCAATAGAGGCAGCTGTTCAATGAATTATGAAAACAGATTCTGTGAAAGTAGAGTGCTATTTCTTTCGCATTGTAATTTCACCATGGAAAAAATTAAACTTATTTTAGTGAAACAGTTGAGAACTGATTAATTTGATTATAAAGGAGAACGGAAGAATAATAAAAAAGAGCTTTTATCAATTTATTTTTGGATGACTGCTCCGTGACAAATATTGAAGTAAAGGCTTTCTGGTTAGCAATATTTTTTATGAAACATTTAGTCTGTACTCTCCAGCGGACCCATGTTGCATAAACCGGTTCAAAACCGTCGGTTAACTACGACTCTTTTTTATCATAACGGATGGCCCATAAAGAACCGACCTGTGTGTATTTTTAAGCTTTCTCCTCGCTTATGTCTAGGATTAAAACTTTCTTGTGTATCAAAAGATAGCGCTTGAAGTTCTGCACAAAGTGGTATCATTTTATTTAACGAATATAGTTTCCTTCATTCTTTTGGATTAAACATAAGCGTACAGTAAAATCAAGTACAGAATATAAATTTTTTTCTTTTTAAATTATTTGGCAGAACACCGGTTCTCGTCTATCATTGCCGGTTTTGTTGTTATGTTCTTTCAGTCCATAGATTCAGTTAGTTTATTACACAAACTGTAATCTAATGGACATAAATTAGGTGAATTTGGTGGCAAACGATCCTTCAAAATGAAATCAGGAAAATGATCAACACGCCATTTTTGAGTTAAGTGATGTGTTTAAGGTTTGGCGTTATCTTACTGATAACACCAATTGCTTCCTAACCAGTGTTGGAAATTATTCTAGTTTTTTGAAAATAAAACCGAAGTCACAATGGTTTTAATTGCGACAGGGATAATCAGAACTATTGATTTTTACTTAAAACTCTTTTAACGAGCGCAGTTATAAAATCTTGTTTCGTTTTGGAAGACTACTATTCATCCGCACATCACTGGATATCACAAGATTGTGAAAAGTTTTCTTTTATAAAAGAAGTGAAAATTAAAGGCTTATTCCATGGAGTTTCGACCACAAAAGACACAACGCTTTCCATTTCCTCTGAAACATATCTCACCTTATAAAGCTTCAAAAGTTATGCTTATAAGCCATTCCACGTAAGCCACAGCCGAAGGTGCTCAATCGATATCCTTAGATTTGAACCATTTTTATATATGTGATAGAGGGATGAATTCTATGAATTTTGGCGAAAGCCGCTTCAAAAAATATTGAACCGTTCGGTTTTTATCGCATTTTTACTGACAGTACTAGAAAATGCACTTTTTCGACGGACGATTTTGCGACGCATAAAAAATAAACAAAGCATCTTCTGTTAAGACTAAATGTTTTAAAAATAGCAATACCTAGTTGTGTTCTGCGTATACTGTAAGTTTCAGCTCAATTCATTTCATCGTTGATATTATATGGACCCCGAGATTTGAGAAAAAATGACTTTTCCCAGCAATTTTCATTCCTCATATCTCTCCACAGGAGAATGATAGAGGCCTGAAATTTTGAACATAAGTAGATCTTAGGAAGATCTAACTACCATATAAATTTCATCCCTCTAGTACGAACTATTCGTGCAGAATAATCGAATTGCGAGTCGGTTTTTAGTGAAAAAGTCGATTTTTGACCTTAATTTTTTCGAGAAATGCCTGTTTGTTTTTTCAATTATCTATGCAGCCTCAAAGACCACACACGGGTCTACAACATGGTATGAAAAGAAACTTGGGACGCACATGAGCCAGTTAGATATTGGCTCATACTTTTGGAAAAAAAAGCGTTCTAGGATTTTCATGTTTTATGCTCTGCTTTTTCGTAGAGATATGTTTGTATAAGCTAAAAAAATTCACAGATGATAGAAGTTATATCACAATGGAAAATTCGCGCATCAATGCTATTTTCCGAGTTGATATATCTAGAGAATAATGCATTAATAGTGAATGGCAGTAATCATGAGAAAGTTGCTCTGAGTGAAAGTATGACTTTTTATCGTTGTTCTTTTCAACATGGTACAATTTAGTTCTATATCTGAGTGTGGCATTGTGAAGTACTATAACTAGAGTACAGAATAACACACTGCTATTCTTTGGCTCATGCATGGTTTTAGAAATAGAATCGAAGAAAAAGTACATTTAAGACAGTTATATAATGCTGGAGGGGAGTACAGGAGTGGTAAAATCATGAATCACCAAAATCAATAAAAATTTTATATCGTATATATACTGCTGTCCTCAACTCAAATATGCAAAAAAATCTGACCAAAATCGATTTTGATGAGTCAATAACCATCTAAGACTATATCCACTTTAATATATCTGATTACATCCAAGGACTCTATTTCTTGACCCAGATAATAGGAATTTGTTTATAGATTATTAACTAAACAACCAAGGAATTTGTTCTGTATATTTTGTGAGATTTTCATCAAGTTTGAGCACTTTGATTTTATCACTGCCGTACCCCCCTACGGGATTATATAGCTGTCTGAGATCGACTTTTTGTTTAATTGTATTTCGAAAAGTAGCCCGAAGCTAAAGTTTACTACTACACCAGTCGATAGACCAAGTATAGTACTTCATAATATCACCTTCACGAATATTCTGAAGATCCACTACCATGAGAAATACGAAGCGCAAAAATGAGATTTTTCATCAGAATAACTTTTCTATTTATATCAGCAACGAATAAAATTTGATTATTTTTAGGACTGCTACAGCGGAAAAAAATTACTGCAATGTATGTATGTCTCATGATGTCAGGTCTCGCATAGTTAAAAAGTTCAAGTTACTACGAAGCAGTTTTTGCGAGATATTGCGATCACAACAGTAAGATATGAAAAATTCATTTTTTCCAAAAGTATGGGGCGATATTTCGACAGCCCGTGTACGTTCCAAGTTTCTTTTTGTGCCAAGTTGTAGACTCGTGTGTGGTCTTTGAGGCTGCATAAATGATTGAAAAAACAAACAGGCATTTTTCGAGAAAATCGAGGCCAAAAATCGACTTTTTGACTAAAAACCGATTCGTCATTTGATTATTCTGCACGAATAGTTCGTACTAGCGGGATGAAATTTTTATGGTAGTTAGGCCGTCCTAAGATCTACTTATGTTCAAAATTTCAGGCCTCTCTCATTCTCCTGTGGGGAGATACGAGGAGTGAAAGTTTCTGGGAAAAGTAATTTTTTCCTAAATCTCGAGGTCCGTAGAATATCAACCATACAGTATTCCAAGCTGTAACTTATAGTATATACAGAACCCAACATAGTCTTGATATGGAAAAATAATCCAGCTAAACCGTATGGTGTTTTCATGGTTTTAATTGAAGCTCAAAATCGTCCGCCGGAAAAGTGCATTTTTTAGTGCTTCCAGTAAAAATGCGATAAAAACCGAACGGTTTAATATTTTTCGAAACGGCTTTCACCAAAATTCATAGAATTCAGTCCTCTAACACATATATAAAAATGAGTCAAATCTGACGATATCGATTGAGCAGCGTTATAGTAAATCAGTTGCGCCTTACGTGGAATGGCTCATAAAACCATAGGGGAAAAGTTATGTTTCGAGCTGAAAATCAGAAAATCTTTGACGGATTGGACGCATCTTCGAACTCGATTGAGATATAAATGAGCCAAAGCTACGTAAAGAATTTCATGGCAATCGAGCCTTCCGTTCGAGAATAATCGTGTAAATGGCCGGCCGGCCGGACACACTGACCGATTCTAGAATGTACTCACATTATGAGTACACAAAAATAGTGAAAGATTATGGAAAACGTTAATCCAATTATCCTATCCTTTGACTAAATGTATGATTTAAAGCTGTTATGTAAAACAGATTTAAACGAGAAATCGAAACTTCATAGCAATCAAAGAGGAGTACTTCGCTCATATTTTCCTTCGTAAAGTCAGTCATATACTGCTACACTACTTTAGTTTGACCACAATATTTGATCCTTATCATTTATTATTTGCAGCATTCTAACTGTTACAGACAAATACTAAGTTTTCGCATTTTAACTGTTTTTACGAAATAGCGAGGTATTCACTGAAAACCTTGCTGATGACAACAGCTTTCTCCAATTTTTTTTAAGGGTTAATAACAATATAAGGTGTGCTGGAAAAAAATATAAGAAATAATAGGAATCTTGGCTATCATTTATTTATATTCACAAGTAGGCTAATAACAGTAAATAATTAATGCATATGAAGCAAAATTTGCGTCTCTTACGTGATAGCCTTGTGGTGATTGGGTTTATTCTATTGTTTTGGATAATACAATATCATTATTACACAGGAAATATAATCGAACGCTCGATATCTATATTGAACCTGAGTCAGAAACACACATCTGGACACCATGTAGAAGATAACTTTGAAATTGACCCTTATGATGTCAGGAAAGTATTAAACAACAGTGATAATTGGTTATTTTCCCGTGTTGAATCAAATTATCAAAATCCAATTGATCAAAACAGTTGGCTGAGGAAGAAACGAATTTGCGTTTTGAGCATTGATACAAGACCATTGGAACGGTTTTCTGTGATTAAAAATTTTGACAATATGTCTTTCCATTCAGTTGCTGCTTATAATAGCTTATTTTATGGTAAAAGTTATAGTGAGCATGAAAGATTTTCAATGAATTTCCTCATTTCTAGCGATGCAACATGGATACGACTATAGGCGTGTTGTAGCACCTCTTATTCCCGGCTATCATAAAACTTGGGTAAAAATTGTTCATTTCTATGATATGTTGCACAAATACGATATAATCGTTTGTTTGGACCCAGATGTATATATGAGAGATCCAAATACCTCGATAGAATTTTTGTTCTCAAGATATAATTTCACTGAGAACAGTAGTTTGCTAATGGTTCCAGATCCCAATTCGAAAAATAATCAAGATAGTAAAGGTCGACCGGCCTTGAACATGGGATTTATTATTGCGCGAAGTAATAATTTAACAAAACAGATATTCAAAGAACTAGCGCTATGCGGTGATACAATTCCGGGTTGTGAGAAATGGAAGTTCGAATGGAGTCATGAGCAGCGAGCGTTTAGTGAATATTTTCGAGACCGATTCAAAGTTGGCTCAGAATTAATTGTTGCTCCGTGTGCAGATCTTAACGGATTTGAGGAATCAAGATCTGGTTGTTACGGTACTTTTGTCTTACATGTATGGACTGCGAAAAAATCAATGAAAGAAAGATTGAAAAAGCTTATGATTCACAATTTAATGTCGCTACTTGAAGAAAAAATGTGGACTGATAGTCATATTCATATTGCGCGAACGAGCGATATACACAAAGTTGGTAACTGAAAATGTCTCCGCGTATGCTAACTAGGTATTCTGAAAGTGCGGCTGTATTATCCCTTTATAGCACATGATTCGCAGGAACCGACGGTTATCAAGAGTCTGTCAGCTTGCCCAAATGTAACGCTGTTACGTCTTTCAGAAATTGTTCTCCGATTACACCGACCATTTGACTAGACAGCAGTAATGGGAACCTTTCGTGTTTTAAACACTATAATCCGAACGGAATTTTACCAGAAAACAATAATAACAATCAAGTATTCCTTCGACTGTAGGAGGGTTATATGAAAAAAATGCTTTGATTGTTTGTCTGTTTGCAAGGGGATCAAAAGAACATCATTTTTTATAACTCGTAGCACTTGATCATTGGTAAATGGGACTTGGTTGGTGTGCCAACAATGAGTAGATTTGAGAAATTTTAAAAGGAAGAAACATTTTCTTCTAAGTTTTATCACGCGTAGCGAAAAATGAAATTGAGAATACAATATATAGGAAGAACAGGGTAAAAATGACGACAGCAAGAGAACGAAAAAGAATAAGATCAAAGATCACCAAGAAAGAGAAACAAATACATTAAATTGAAAATGAGTATATCGGCTTGTCCAGCTAACGGAAATGAGTGCGTTACCATTTGCGAGGATAGGGAACAATCGATCATAGTTTTTAATACCTTAATCAACACATACTGTCGAGTCTTTAAAACTACCGGTAAATTTGATTCTTAACTATAAGTTGTTTTGCGGTAATTAAATAAATTTTTGGTAACGCACTCACATTTTACGTGGACAAGCCGATATAATTGTTGATAAGCGTCAAAGCGATGATAAGCATAAGATTGTAGACAAATATCGATTTGAAAGATCAAAGAGAATAATACGAATGATTGATTGAAACTGGGCCCCAGCTCGAAGAGAAATGAAGGTGGACGAACGATAGGTATAAAAGGAGAAGAAAGGACGGGGGTCGTTAAGAGCTGAAATCGCCCCCCCACACACCAAAATCCGATTTTTCTAGTAGATTTTCTCACATTCGCAAAACTAAATGAAAATCTAACAGAAAAATGTCATTTCCTACGTTCTCTCATATATTTTCAGAGCTCGTACTTGTACCATCCCAATAGCATGGGATCCGTCATATGCCAGGCATGATAGCGGCATATGACAGTGCAATTTTCATGTACTATTTTATACGAATAATATACCAAACGATAGAATTCGACGAGTTCTATCTTTTGATCCCAAAATATCGGGTGTTTCAGATGGGCATAGGTGTCCGCATGCCGAAAAACCGTCAAAAATGGCCTAAAAATCGGATTTCTACGACTCTTCTGATAGTGACAGTGAAAATAACACACGTTATTACTTAGCATAAGAAGAGTAAACACACTTCTTGCTCCATATTCATTCAATAAATATTTTCCAAAAGAAAGATCGCATATTCGCCCTGTTTTCATCTTTATCTGCTCTAACTAAGAAAGTTTCTATTATTCTAATTCAAACCTGTTTTCACATACACTCATCTCTAGTTTTTACTCACAGTCCAACAACTAGCAGATTTCTATACAACGGAAAACTTTCACAGACAGCCGTGAGCCTCTGTACATCATTTGTCCGAAACGATTGTGTAGAAAAAGCTGGTTTCAAAGTCACTTTTTACAGTATTTGAGCATGCGGACACCTATGCCCATCTGAAACACCCGATATTTTGGGATCAAAAGATAGAACTCGTCGAATTCTATCGTTTGGTATATTATTCGTATAAAATAGTACATGAAAATTGCACTGTCATATGCCGCTATCATGCCTGGCATATGACGGATCCCATGCTATTGGGATGGTACAAGTACGAGCTCTGAAAATATATGAGAGAACGTAGGAAATGACATTTTTCTGTTAGATTTTCATTTAGTTTTGCGAATGTGAGAAAATCTACTAGAAAAATCGGATTTTGGTGTGTGGGGGGGCGATTTCAGCTCTTAACGACCCCCGTCCTTTGATTCATGAATACATTTTTAAGTTGAAATCGTTCAATGTACTCTAGTGAAACTAACAAGTAACGTTCATCTGGCAGTGGTGTATCCAGAATTTTTCGAGCAATGGGCAAACTTCTATTACAGCCAAACAATATAGTGGGCAATGTTGAGCAGGAAGTTTTTAATGAGCAAAAATTTTTCCGAATTATAAAAGGTTCTTCAGAAAACCGAAACCTATGAGCAAAAAAAGATCGTACTCCACCAGGGAGATTTACAAACCCAAGCTCCCAGCGTTCTAAAACTACATCGAAATTTTCAATGGGCAAAATACTACTTTGTAAAATCACGATGGGAAATCCAAAAATTGAAATGGACAATAGCCCATTTGCCCCTCCCCCTGAATACGCCAGTGTCATCTGGAGACTAGCTCAGCGCTTTCTGGTAGGGATAATTTTTGTCAACTATTTTCGGATTATTACTGTCGTATAGCATTCATTTTTATAAGAAAGCATATAATTAACACAAGCAGCGTTGATCAAGAATCAATTCATTTAACTCTCGGCTGAGAATGCAAATATGAGAAAATAGAAAGGAGCGGAACGTAATTTCTTCATAACGCAATATAAATTATATATCAAGATTTTAATTAGAACATTTCAAAATTAGGAATTAAACAGAATCAAGAACAGATCGGTTTCGTTATTACAGATAGCTTCTTGTCAGTCGTCGGCGTCCATTGGGTCCGCCACTCTTGACTCACTGTTGCTTTCTGGCTATTTCACTGTATATAATCCTTAAAGACACAAAAGTCCGTTTTTTCTGGCATAGAAATATTCTGTTAGCGTGATGAAACCTTGATATTACGTACTACATATATTCAATTGAACGAATAGACTCCGAGCGCACGAGTTTAAAAAGTAATTGGAACAGAGATTTAAAAAATTTGATTGGTTTTGAAAAACAATTTCGTTTGCAGACGATGAGGTGCAATAAAGAGGCATCATTTCAAAGAGTCTATGTAACGTTGTCAATATTCAAGTTCTCCAACAGTAGTTTCGTCAATGGCGAAATTCGTGAGGGATTTGACATCTTTTCCTGTTGTTTATTTTAAATTAAAGGAAAATAATATCGAAATGAATGTCAATTTTCTTCATTTGAACCTGTGCTTGATTGGAAACCATAATTGACTTCGTCGTCACAGTTCTTTTGAGTAACAATTCTACCAACCATAGAAGATACTGATTTGAGATACTTACTAACACCGATACATCCGGAGTTAAATAATTCTTCTAAACTTAATAATTGTTTTTTTTGTTCTTTCGATTTTTTTCGGATTCAAGAAGAGAGAACACTAATGTACTTGAACTAATTCCAGTACCACCACCGAGATGAATAATTCGATGAGATACTAATGCCTCTCCATCCTTTAAATAATGAATAAATGCCCAAATCGATTAAACAGTCGAAAATTGTATCCTTCCAAAGAGTTATTTGCTTTCATATCACTACTTGTATGGTGCCATAAGTGAATAGATGTTCGTTGAATTCATTCCTTTTCGAAATATTTAACAAATTTATAATATTGACAATCCGTTGAAGGAATTGAATCTTTTAATAATTGTACACAATCTTGAATAATTCCTTTCGAAATTAATGGAAATATCATGAACTGCTTTAACCAAATATTCACTATTAAATCAGTTTCATATGTTGTCGTCAATCCAATTTTCTGACACTTTCACCATAATGCTTGCACATAATGATACCAACAACATTTAATACTAACACTTGGAAATGCAGCTTTGCTGCTCGCTCAAAATCCACTATACATACCGTCATTCTCCACTTGAGGGTGTCAATTAATTCAAGTTGTTCGATATGAAGATCATTATCAAATGTTTCCTCTTCCGATTCGCTTTCATTGACATATGTTGATCTCATGCGTTCTAGCGCTTTCCGGGAAATTAGTTTTCGTTTACAGGTATCTCCCACACAAAATAATTTCCGAGGTGGCTTTTGCTTTCCAGATTAGCTTACTGGCCATAATGGACATAATCGACATAATCGGCATAATCGACCATAGTGGACATAATTGGCATAATGGACATAATAGACATAATTGGCATAATGGACATAATGGACATAATGGCCATAATAGGCATAATGGACATAATGAACATAATCGACCATAGTGGACATAATGGACACAATGGATATAATAGACATAATCGGCATAATCGACCATAATGGCCATTATGGTCGATTATGTTCATTATGTCCATTATGGTCGATTATGTTCATTATGTCCATTATGCCAATTATGTCCATTATGGTCGATTATGTCCATTATGTCCAATGAAGTCTATTAAGTCAATTCTTGAAACCTATTTCCTTCTGAGAAACCAACTTCTCTTTCCAAAAGTGATTTTCTTTCCGGAAATTGATTTAGAGTCAAAACTGATTTAATTTCCCGGTAAGCGCTAGAACGCATCATATGCAGAAAAGCGAAATCATCATTATTTAAATTTAGCAAACGTGATCAGTGAAAGTTTAAGAAAGAATGACTGTCGATTCCTTGTTTTTCGGCATTTCTACGAGAATGTAAAAGTGATCCTACAAAAGCATTACGTTGCATTTGTAATGTTCAATTTTCTATTATACAACGGAGAAATATCGATACTTCATCTTTTAACGAACTGATAAATACTTCCTGAACTTCAGAGAAAAACTCCTGATAAACTCCTGATTTTCAATTAAAAATCCTTGATTTCCGAAATTTCGATCTGGTAACCGTGGAGCATACATATATCAGAGCAAAACGAGAGCAAAAGAAAAAGAGAAAAACTGTTAGATTTGAAGCAGCGGGTCTTTTCTAGAATGTTTTCCATTTTTCAGGAAAAGTTAATAATTGACTTTGTCTAATACATTGACAAGTTTGACATATGAATAATATTTCTGTTAGCGGTTTTACAAAAATGATAAACGCTAATATACGTACAAAGTGTGATATGCAAAGATAAATTATGGTCAAAAATTGCTAATTTGTATAGAATAAAGGGCAAATACAGGAGTTAAAAGTAGTAGGAAATGAAATATGGTTGTAGAGG
>Ga0209914_1002608_pt1 | contig 14502 bp, 18 predicted proteins | sample ThiBiot_500_plan_FD_183949 | JGI IMG/M metagenome (GOLD analysis project Ga0209914, IMG submission 183949) | Wastewater bioreactor microbial communities from Cape Town, South Africa - Thiocy_cont_500_plan (SPAdes) | ecosystem: Engineered > Bioreactor > Thiocyanate-remediating > Anaerobic-Aerobic...
GTGAACAGCCTGCGCGCCCGGGGCATGCCCGCCAGCCTGCCTGACGCGGCCGAGGCCGTGCGCCTGGCCCATGGCCTGGCCGCCTTGCGCGCCTGCCGCGGCGGCCGGGCCGAGCTGCTGGAAGCGCTGGACAGCGCCGTGTTCAAGGAGCATGCCCAGGCCCTGCGACCGCAGCCTGTGGTGCAGCAGACCGGGCAGCAGACCGGGCAGCAGACTGGTCAATGGCTGCTGGACGCCGACGACTACGGCCAGTTGCCACCCAACGCGCCGGCCGCCCCGCTGCTGGTCGATGTGCAGGCCTTCTGCCTGCGCCACCGCCTGCCCGTGCGGCCTGCCGCGCCCGTGCGCAAGGAGCTGGACATCTACCGCAGCGCGCGCCACCGCCGGCTGTCGCAGGGGCTGCACCGCCTATGCTACCTGGGCGTGCCCTATGCGCAGCGCCTGGCCGGGCCGGACTTCGTGGCGGGCACGGGCCTGGCGCGTGTGCGCGAGGTCTGGACGCTGGGCTGGCAGGTCGAGACCACGGTGGCCCTGACCGAGGCCATGTGCCACGGCTCCAGCCTGGAGGAAGCCGCGGTGCACCTGGTACGCGAGCGCCTGGCGCAGACGGCCCACACGGAGCCCGCGCAGCGCGTGCTGGATGTGCTGGTCATGGGCCTGGACGGCATTGCCCAGCAGGTGCTGGACACCGTGCAGGCCTGGATGGAGCGCAGCCACGACGCGCTGGCCCTGGCCCGCGCCACGGGCTGCCTGGCCCTGGCCTACGAAGCCCGCCATGCGCTGGGCGGCGTGGGCCTGGCGCGCCTGCTGCCGCTGCTGCAGCGCTGCTTTGCCCAGGCCTGCCTGCGCCTGCCCTGGCTGGGCGAGGGCGATGCATCCCAGCAGGCACAGGCCCTGGATGCCCTGGCCGATCTGCACGGCATGGTCTGCCGCCACGCGCCCTGGACCGACGCCGGCCTGTTCCACGATGCCTGTGCCGCCCTGCATGAGGCAGGCGCCGACAGCACGCCCGCGCGCGTGCGCGGCGCCACGGCCGGCATTCTGAGCATGGCCGGCCGCTGGCAGATCGCGCAGACCGATGCCGCCCTGCGCGCCATGCTGGGCCTGGCGCAGGTCGATGGCGCCGCCATGGGCGAATACCTGCAGGGCTTTGTGCGCGTGGCCAAGGGCTGGCTGCTCAGCCATCCGCCGCTGCTGCGCCTGCTCAGTGACGGCATTGCGCACTGGCCGGAAGACGCCTTCCTGGCCGGCCTGCCCGCATTGCGGCTGGCCTTTGCCCAGCTGACCCGTGCCGAACTGCGGCAGCTGGCCGGGCGGCTGGCGGGTCTGTCGGGCGCGGCCACGCCACCTGGCGCAACCACGCTGGCCTCCGTGCACCTGCCATCGGACGAGGCCCTGGCGCACAGCCGCGCCCTGGCGGCCCAGGTGGGCCGGCTGCTGCAACCCTGGGGACTGTCATGAGCCGGGAAGATCCGCCAATGCACGAGCCGCCAATGCAGGAACAGGCAATCGATGCCGCCACCCTGCGGCGCTGGCGCCTCATCCTCGGGCCGGAAGCCGCCCAGCCCCTGGCTGCGGCGCAGCCGTTCGATGACGCCGATGCGCGCCGCGACGCGGCACTGGACTATCTCTACCAGCGCGAGCACCGCCTGCGCGAGCAGCCCGACGGTGCAGGCACCGACGCCTGGCAGGGCACAGGCGGGCTGTCCGCGCGCCAGGGCGGCAGCGGCGTGCCGGAGCCGCAGGCCGTGCACTGGCTGGGCGAGGTGCGCGACCTGTTCCCGCGCAGCGCCGTGGAAACGCTGCAGCGCGATGCGCTGTCGCGCTATGGGCTCCATGGCCTGCTCAGTGATCCCCAGGTCCTGGCCGAGGCCACGCCCAGCATCGAACTGGTGGCCGCCTTGATGGCGGTGCGCACCAGCCTGCCCCCCGAGGTGCTGGCCGAGGCCCGCCGGCTGGTGGCGCGCGTGGTGGCCGATCTGCAGGCGCGGCTGTCCTCGCGCGTGCACTCGGCCCTGGGGCGGCGGCGCAGGCGCCGCAGCAGCCGGGGCCAGGGGCAGATGAGCGATCTGGACTGGCCGCGCACCCTGCGCCACAACCTGCGCCACTACCAGAGCGAGGAGCAGGTGCTGGTGCTGGAGCGCCTGTTCTTCAGGGAGAACGAAGCACAGCGCCTGACCTGGGACCTGTGGCTGGTGGTGGACCAGAGCGGGTCCATGCATGAATCCGTCATCCACAGCGCCGTCATGGGCAGCATCTTTGCGCGCGTGCGCGCCCTGCGCACCCATGTGCTGCTGTTCTCCGATGCGGTGGCCGATGTCACCGGCCAGCTGCATGCGCCCGAAGAGCTGCTGCTGGGCGCGCAACTGGGCGGGGGCACCAACATCGGCGCGGCACTGGCGCATGTGGCCGGGCAGCTTGCCGCGCCGCGCCGCAGCGTGATCGTGCTGATCACCGACCTGTACGAAGGCCATGACGAGGCCCGCGTCATCGCCGAGACAGAGCGGCTGGTTGCCAGTGGTGCGCGCGTGCTGGTGCTGGCTGCGCTGGACCGCCGCGCCAACCCCGACTATGACCGCGACCTGGCCGCGCAACTGGTGGCGCGCGGCGCCCAGGTTGCCGCCATGACGCCCGACCATCTGGTGGATTGGCTGGCCCGGGCCATGCAGGGAGGGCGGCCCTCATGATGCAGGAATGGCTGCGCACCCTGGACGATGACGCCATTGCCGACTGGGCCAACAAGGGCCTGCTCAAGCGCGGGGCCAAGGCTCTGGCGGCGGTGGATGCAGGGCAGTGGGAACTGGCGGCCAACCAGGCCTGCGCCGGCATCGAAGGCCATGTCCAGACCCTGGCCGGCGCGGGCTTTGCCACGCTGCAATGCAGCTGCCCCGCCTTTGGCCCCTGCCACCATCTGTGCGCCTTGCTGCTGGGCCTGCGGGCGCGGCTGGCCCACGAGACCCCGGCCGATGGCATGGCCCAGGCGCCTGCTGCCCCGTGGCTCGACGGCGATGCCGGCGCCGTGGCCCAGGCCTTTGGAATGGCCGCCCAGCGCAAGGCCTTGCGCTGGATGGCCCAGGGCTTCGAGGCGGTGCTGGAAGAGGCCCCGGCCACCCTGATCGGCGAACTGTCCAACCCCGACGAAGTCACCGTGCGCCTGCCGCGTGCCGGTGGCCTGGCGGCGGCCAGTTGCAGCTGCAAGGCAGCGGCCTGCGCCCACCGCGCCCTGGTGGCATTGCAGGCCCGGCGCCTGGCGGGCGCACCCATGCCGGAGCTGCCGGCGCATGCGCTGGAAGCCGGCGCACTGCAGCGGCTGGCCCAGGCGCGCCAATGGCTGACCGGTTGGGTGCTGCAGGGCCGTGCCGGCATGAGCCCGGCCTTCCTCGACCAGGGCGAGGCACTGGCCACCGAACTGCGCCAGGCCGACCTGCCGCGCCCTGCCAGCGTGCTCAACCTGCTGGTACGCGCCTTGCGTGACGAGCGCGCAGGGCGTGCCGGTGCAGCCGAACGCGTGGCTCCCCTGCTGGCCGCGCTGTGGATGCTGCTGCGCGGCCTGTCCCAGCAACCCCTGCCTCGGCCCCTGCAGGAGCTGGCTGGCGTGCATAGGCGCAGCTACCGGCGCGTGCAAGGCCTGTGCCTGCATGCCGTGGCGGCCGAGCTGTGGCTGGCGCGCGGAGGGCAGCGCGGTTTTTCGGTGCACTTGCAGGATGCGGCCAGCGGCCGGTTCCTGACCTGGTCGGCATCGCGCGCTGAGGGCTTTGATCCGCAATGGGAGCCTGCCCAGGCGCTGGAATCGGAAACCCTGGGCGGCCTCACGGCAAGGCAGCTGCTGCAAGGTCCTCATGTGCTGGTGGACGGCTGGGTCAGCGACGACGGCCGCCTTTCGGCGCGGGATGCCACCCGGCTGGTGGCGGCCCAGGCGGCCGGCCCCTTGCCGGGGGCCGACGACCCCCAGGTCCTGCTGCGTCGCCATCTGCAGGAGCTGCATGCCGACCCCTGGCGCCAGCAGCCGCCCCTTTGGGCGCGATGGAAGGTGAGCGGCAGCGGCCTGCCGCAGACTGACCTGCTGCTGCAGCGCTGGACGATGGAGCTGCAACCGCAGCTGCCAACCTCCGGCCCCGTCATATGCCTGGCCGGCGATCTGCACGGCATGCACGGCAGGGCGGGCGAGGCCCTGCGCCGGGAGCTGGCGTGCGGCCGGGTGCTGCAGGAGGTCTTTGGCCGCGTGGAATTCGTGGCCGGGCGATTGCAGATGGCCGTGGCATCGGTGCGCTGGCGGGACAGTACGGACTGGCACCATCCCAGCACGGCCTGGAAGCCGCCGCCAGCGCAGGGCAGCAGGGAGAAACAGCCATGAGCACGGCACCGAACGAAAACGCCGAGGCGCCGCTGCGCCATTGGCTGGCACAGGGCCAGGTCTGGCTGGCCGATATGCAGGCCGCAGGCCTGGTGGGTGCCGGCGCACCGCTGCTGGCCGCAGGCCGGGCCTGGGCCGATCAGGCCGCACTGCTGGGCTGGTCCGCCCTGGCACGGCAGATGGACAGCGTGCTGGACCCGCAGCTCGCGCCGGTGGAGCGCGCGGCCGCCCTGCTCGATATCGCGGTCTGGGTCATGACCGCGCAGCGGCTGCAGGCCGCTGCGGATCAGTCCTTGCCCTGAAAAAAGCCATTGAGCTCGGCGCCCGGCGTGGCCTGGGCGAACGCGTCGAAGCGCCCCGTCTCGGCAATGGAGCGCGCCGCATGCAGAAAGCCGCCCCAGGCTGCGCGCGCCAGTGCGCCGCCCACGCTGATGCGGCGCACGCCCATGGCCTCGGCATCCTGCAGGCTCCATTCGCTGGCCCCTCCGATCAGCAGATTCACCGGCTTGGGTGCCACGGCCGCCACCACGGCACGGATCTGCTCGGCGCTGCGGATGCCGGGTGCGTACAGGCAGTCCGCGCCGGCCTCGGCATAGGCCTTGAGCCGGGCAATGGTGTCGTCCAGATCGGGCCGGCCCACGAAGAAATTCTCCGCACGCCCGACCAGCAAGGTGCTGCCGCCTGCCTCGTCGATGGCAGCGCGGGCGGCGCGCAGCCGGGCCACGGCGTCCTCGATGCTGCGCAAGGGGTTGGCCGCATCGCCTGTCGAATCCTCGATGGACAGCCCTGCCACGCCGGTGTCCAAGGCCATGCGAACGCTCTCTGCCACCTCCTGCGGACCCAGGCCGAAGCCGCTTTCAAAGTCCGCGTTCACGGGCAGGTCGGTGGCCGCGACCAGGGTGCGCAGATGCGCCAGGGTCATGTCGCGCGAGATGGCGCCATCGGGCCTGCCCAGCGACCATGCATGGCCCGAGCTGGTGCTGGCCAGCGCCTTGAAGCCCAGGCCCTGCAGCATGCGGGCGCTGCCGGCGTCCCATGGATTGGGCAGTACAAAGCAGCCCTGGCGGTGCAGGGCCCGGAAGCTGGCACGTTTTTGTTCGGTGGTAGGGGTCATGGAACACTCCGTTTTGACTCTTGAGAAACTCAAGCATCGATTCTCCAAGGCCTGTGAACGCTATCCACCGCCACAGGCTGAATGGCTGCTGGACCTGCCGAGGCACCAACTTCTGCGCATCTTCCTGCATCACTGCCTGGGTTGCATCTTGACGGGCTACCGTTCGTCAGTTCGATTCGCCCCAGCACACATTGCGTTACGATGCCGCGGCTCTCAAATGAAAGCCGTCCTGGGCGAGTGTGTCGCAACGCCTTGGCTGCTATCGGAGGGACGGCTTCACCACGGCATTCTTTTGCCCAGATCATTCGACATGCAGACTCCGACCTCAGCCCTGCCGAGCACCACCTTCACCACCGAGCAGTGCCTGGAGGCGGACAGGTTCGACGCTTGGCGCAGCGGCATCTCTGTACTGTTCGATGTGACCCCGCTGGAGCGCGGTACGGTGCGCGGCGGCTTCCACGCCTCGGTAGATGCAGTCCACTTGGGACAATTGCTTTTGGGAGACCTGCGCTTCGGTGCACAGCGCTTCTCGCGCGGACATGCACGCGCGGCCCACGACGGGCTGGACCACTATCTGGTGCAGTGGTACCGGGGAGGCGGCTTCACAGGGCGCTGTGACGATGGTCACGAGCTGACGGTGCAAGCAGGTGATGTGGTCTTCTTCGACATGGCTCGCTGCCAGCATACCGTTGCGGACGACTCCCATGTGCTCTCGTTGATCGTGCCCCGCAGCCTTGGCGACCAGGCAATGGGTGCATCGAGTTCAGGCTTGCACGGAACCGTGTTGACCCGCAGCAGCATCTTCGCCGGGCTATTGGCAGATCATCTTTGCGCTCTGCAGCGACGCCTGCCTTCCATCGGCCTGGAGCAGGCTGACGACATAGTGCATGCCACTACCCAGATGCTGGCGGCCTGCCTGCGCCCCAGTCTACGGACGGTGGCCGAGGCTCGGACTGAATTGCAGGCAGCAATGCTGGACCGTATCAAGCGCCATATCGCGCGAAACCTGGCCGCTCCCCTCTCGCCCGAGCTGCTTTGCCGGTGCTTCGGCATCTCACGTCACCGGCTCTACCACCTTTTCGAACCTTTGGGGGGTGTGATGCGCTATGTGCAGCAGCGACGGTTGCAAGAGGCCTTCCATGCCCTGTCAAACCCTGCCTACCGACGCCTGCGTGTCGCCGAGGTGGCCGCACGCCTGGGCTTTGCCAGTGAGGCCCACTTCAGCCGCGCATTCCGGGCCAAATTCGGCCACACACCCAGCGACATACGCGCCATGGCGAATTCCACACGCGCGGCATGCATCAAGCCTCCTTCCGGGACCACTCCCGCCACCGTGGAGTATGCGGACTGGCTGCTTGGGCTCATGGCCTGATCGCCGGATGGATGGTCTTGCCCCAGGCTGACGCTCAGTCGAAAACGTCAGGGGCTTCTGCATGCAGGATGCTCTGTGTGCAACTGCACCTGGTCTCCCTGGCCTCTGAAAGCCTTTTCATGCTTGCATCAGGAGGAAAGATTTCCGTGTCCCTAGTCTCCAGGGTGGACACCCGGCCTATGCACGAGCAGGTGCACGCAGTCGAACCCTGAAGCCTTCAGCGATGCTGTAGCGAGGGATGCCCTGACCCTCGTACTGCCGCATCAGGCAAAGAAAGCGGTGCTTGAGCTGCATGGCCGCGCTGAACTCTTCCCAGGCGATCAACGCGCAGGGTGAATCACCATAGGTGCTGCAGATTCGTACCTGGCGTCGGTCCGGCTCCATCTGCGCCCAGCCGTCCTCCCGCAGGCTGACGGGGCACACCTGCGGATTGCGCAAATCCAGCAGATCGGTGAGATAGGGCAGCTCCAGGTCGTTGAGCCAGTAGCAGTTGAAGAAGTGGTGCATGACGCCCAGTGCGTCGGGCGAGCCACAGGCTTCGAGATTCATGTGCATGCGTACGTAGGAATCGCAGAGGCGCATGCTTTGCACGCGCAAGCCTCTCAGCCGGATTTCTGCGTTGGTGCTCTCGCAAGAGACGGTGTCCTGCATGCTGTCTGCCGAGGTTGGATGGAACGTTGCTTGCGACTGTAGCCCGCTTGGCTCGGATTTGTCGCACAAATCGCCGCGCCCACGCCCGTAGCCAGCCCGAAGACCACCGCCGCGGCGACGCCCTGCCGGCTGCCGATGTCGTCCCCCTGGGCAGCGTGGGCACCCCGAAGTACCGAGGCAGACCTCGAACTGGATCGACGGCAAGGACAGGGAGCAATTCCTGATCGAAACAGCCAAAAGTTAGGCAACGGACTGCCGATACACCAAGCAGGCAGGTGCGCGCCAAGTCTAGGCGGCACCTCAAGCCCTTGGTCGCGCACGCGCCAGGGGCTTTTTTCTTTCAGCACGGCACTGTGGGCCTGGGATCAAGGAATCGGATCAATTCGGCTTCGTATAGAAGCTGTGACCATTTTCAAGACAGGCCTTTGCGTCAAGCGGCTCCAGATTGGAACTGCAGATGCCGACCACGGTGCGCGTATTGCTCAGCGTATTTCCCGCAGTGTCCCACCCGGACCGGTTGAAGCGCCCAGTCAAGACCCCATACTCGTCTACTTGCAGGTTCTCAACCTTGTAGGAATGGACATTCGGTCGAGTAGACGGGTCCTTGCAGGTCACGGACCCGGCGGAGTTGACAGACTGCCCCGAGACTTCGAGTCCACCTTCGTAAAAGCATGAACCGCCGTTGACCAACTCTTCTTCCATACGAAAGATGCCATCCTTTGCGTAGATGTGGATCGTCCCAGGGGTCACCTTTCTGACCATTTCCTCCGCGGTGGAATAGCTGAAAGATTTTGTGTGAAGGCGGCTCAAGTGGTCTTCAAAGCGAAATCTCTTCATCAGTTGAGTGGCTTCGCCGGGGAGCGTGATGGACGCCGATGTCTCAGTGTCGAAGACGATGCGAACAGGGCCCACGACTTGTGCAACTTCGCCGTTCTGCGCCGGACCTCCCAGCACGCGACCGCCCTGGTATTCGGCCAGCTCCCCCTCGAAGATCTTCTCGTCCTTCAACTGGCCTGCCGCTTGCAGGAAGAGTGCCGACCCGTCCGTCCTATAGCCATAATAGGTGACGATGACGTTCAGCCCGCTTTGCCTGTCGATCTGAATGCCGCGTCCTGGCTTGCCGTTCAGCTCCCCGTCAATCGTCCACATACCTGAATCAGGCAGGGCCGCCATTGCCGGCGCAGCCAGGCAGGATACGAGCGCAGAGAACACAGCACTACGGGCAAAACGATTCATAACGACTCCATTGATGTTTGAACTGCAAAAAACCGATTAACTATAACTGGCAATCATGTGACTGCGATATTCCAATTCAAGTCAAGTTTTGGATTCAATTTGGGTAATCTATTTGCTCACTAACTCTTGCATCAAGAGGCAGGCAACCCGCCCCGAAGCCCGAACGGTGCAGGCAACTCGGGCTTTTGATGTTCTGAATTCCCAATCCATGGCGACAAAGCACGTCATTTCCGTATCTGGCGGCAAGGACAGCACAGCCGTGCTGCTGCTCGCCATGGAGCGCTGCCCATCCTGCAGCATGGTCCCGGTCTTCTGCGACACCGACAACGAGCATCAAGCTGTCTAGGACGACTTGGCCTGTCCGGAACACGGCGAGGGAAAGGACGGCAACAAGCGCTGGAGCCACGGCGCCAAATACATCAAGGGCTCCTTGGGCCCCGCGACGGCCAGCGGCGGCGGCCAAAACCTCGCCTCTGCTTTCATGGTCCAGGCCAACGGCGGGTTCAACAGCACGCCGGCCCGCGACCTGCGCGACCCCATGAACACGACCACCACGCGCGACCGCCTGGCGTTCGCGACCGTGTGGCTCAAGGGCGAGCCTTGGGAGGATCGTGGCTATCACGTTGCGCATGCTGGTGCCGCGCGAACTCCATAACGCCCAAGACTTTCCTCCTGGCTACCTCATCGACCGTACCGTCCCCTGGCAAGCCCCTGACGAAGACCGCCCAGGTTCGTATGCTCGACCACTCCGTGAGTCCCGTGCCCACGCAGCAAGCTGCTTGAAAGAACGCGGACCGAATGGCACTAGAATCTCTTCCAGAGTCATGGCGTAGGTTTTATTGCCAACGGCGTAGGGAGCAAAAACCTACGCCAGAACCTACGCCAAGTTCGTAAGTGAAGATGGATTCGCTGGGTGCCAAGTTGAGGTTCTGCGGCAAGCGCGCCGTGAAATTTCCAAGAAATGCAAGCCCTTGGCGAAGAAATGCATGATTCGACAATGGCTTGGCCAAGGCGGGCGTCGTTCAATGGCAGGACCTGAGCTTCCCAAGCTCAAGACGTGGGTTCGATTCCCATCGCCCGCTCCAGCTTCCCTGGTAGCTTCGCGGGGAATGCTTTGAGGATGGCTTTTAGCCCCTCTGCTGCTTCTTTTTCTGTAGCATCACCCTCTTCTAGCTCCTCGATTGCGCCCTCAATGACGGCAGCCTTGAGGTCATAGCCTGCGATCTCGGCAAGCTTCGCCCTTGTACGTAGGTTGCACTTCCGCTTGCCCTGTTTCATCTCTGTGAGATTGCCCGGCTGAACGTCGATCAGCAGCGATAGCTTGCGCTGACTGCCAGCGGCGGCTGCTGCTGCTTCGATCAAATCTTTCGTATTCAAGGTGTTCTCCTTTTGAGAATGGTTTGATATGCTTGGTTTGTTCTCGTTTTGAGAACGTTCCCTAAATGGGAATCTTACACAGGAGCCGGCATGCCCCCCATCTTCGAACGTCCATCCCCTGCCGAACAAACGGCACCGGCTGCTTGCTTGCCGGCTCCGGCCGCTGCCGTGCAGGGGGTGGGCACCCTGAAGTGCCAAGTCTGCGGAAGCGCCAATCTTGAAGAGTTGTGCCACGAGCCGCCCCATCCTCGTTTTCTCTGCTTGGGCTGCAACAGCGGTCTGAACTCGGACGGCCGCGCATGACCTCGGTGACAGCACAGCGCCTGCAGGGCTTCCGCCGTCTGCACGATTCCATGATGGCCCATCCATCTCGCGCCGACGATCTGCGCATGTTCGATGTCTATTGGCGCCTTGCGGCCTGCGCCAAATTCATCCTTGACTACAGCACGCAGGACCACGATTTCGAGGGCTTCATCAGCCGCGAAAAGGCGGCAGGTCGCAGCTATGAAACCCTGGCCGCTGCGCGTGCCGCATACGCTCAGGTGGCCGCATGAGCAACGTTCGTCAGCTGTCCGCGGCGCGCGCAGCGCGCCCCCCCCGTGCGGTAACACGGGGGGAAAGTTCCCCGAGCGTCTGCGAGCAAAAAGCGAAGGTCGATTGGCTGAATTTCACGTTCCAACTCGGCACCGAGGATCGCCCTCGAATCACGCTGTTCGACCTGATAGATCGGCTTTCCCAAATCATGCGCCGGCCTGTCACTGGCCTGGATGAGGGCAAGGGGCTGCGCGGCTACAAGCACAGCGTCACGCTGGTGGCCCACGTGGGCTCCAAGAAACAGCCCATGGGCTTTATTGCCTGGGGCGGCGAGGCTCAAAAAGGATCGTGCCTCGTCACGATTTCCGGCAGTGGCTGCGCTCTCTTCAATGATTGGAGTGAGGTCCGCGAACTGATTGAATTTCTGGAAGCAAAGATCACGCGCTTGGATCTGGCCGTGGACTTCCTTAATGGCGAATACACCGTCGAAGACGCGGTCGATTTCTACAAAGCAGGGCGTTTCAGCACATCCGGTCGCCCCCCTGCGACATCCCAAGCCGGCGACTGGCTCAACAGCAGGGAGCGCACCTTGTACATCGGCAAAGCGAAAAACGGCAAGGTCTGCCGGGCATATGAAAAAGGCCAGCAACTCGGCGATCCCAATTCGAAATGGACGCGTTATGAGGTGCAGTTCGGATCGCGTGATCGCGTCATACCGCTTGATGCGTTGACGGACAGGGACCGCTATTTCGCGGGTGCCTATCCCGTGCTGGCTGATCTCATCAATCAAGCCGGCGACGTGATTCCAACGCAGCGTACAGAGGGGGAGGTGACCCTCTCTCACCTGCTTATCCATCTGCGCCGCACCTATGGCAAGGCCATTCATTGCGCCTCAGAAATCGATGGTTTTGATGTTTCGTCCCTCGTTGAAGAAGTGCGCGTCATCGGCGTGCCTCGACGTGTGAAGTCCTCCAGCTTGGAAGCTGGCCCTAATTGGTCGCGGGTTTGCGACCTGATACAGAAAGCAGCGTAAATGGCAAAAGAAGTTAAGCAAATTGTCGGAATTGAGATCAGTGAGGGCACCTCAAAAAAAACAGGTCAGCCCTACAGCATCGGCACGGTCTACACCATGACCCGTCTTGCTCCGCCCATGGCGGGCAATGTGTCCAAGGGATACATGGGCGACCGCTATCCCGTGTCTGTGGACCTGCTGCGTCCTATCCAGCACCTGAGCTATCCGATCACTGCTGAGCTCACTACCGAGTCGGTGATGCGCTTCGGCAAGCGCGAAGAAATGATCACCGAAATCGTCCCTGTGGAAGCAAAGAAGTAGGGATGGACGGCGACCAGCAACACGCGCAAGACCTGCTGCGCGCGCTCAGCGAAGTCTCGCTGCTGCTTGGCCTGGTCGGAGGGGTCGCCGGCGCCATGGCATACGAACTCGCCCGCAGCCTCTGCGATCGCTGGATCGCACGGCGCGACGCTCCTGCAGATCACCAACCGCAGCGGTAGGGGCTTCCGGTCTGCCTGCGCAGCGGGCGGGCCGGATGCCCCGAACGCAAGGAGGACACACATGTTTTTCGCACTCGTCTTTGTTTTTCTGGCCGCAGGCTCTGCATCCGAGGCGATGTATCAGGCGCCCGCGCCCGACTGGGCCCAGACCATGCAACGCGATCTCCGCGGCGGCTGATATGGACTCCGACCTGCAGATTGCCGCCTGCCTGTTCTTCGCCTTCATCCTGGGCTACCGGCAGGGTAGGAGTGGTTGATATGACGCTGTTTCTTGCTGGCCTGTGTGCCTGCTACTTCGCTGGATACAAGTTCGGCGTCCTGGTCTCCTGGATCACCAAATTGGGCAATTCGGCCTGATGCGAACCGGCGCTATCCGGTGCTTTCGAAGAGAGGAAACGAGCATGAAAGAAGCTCTGAAAAACCGCCTGGCAGTCCTCGCTGTCCTGGCTATGTCGGCCCCTGCTGCGTTCGCGCAGGCCACCACTCCCGAAGCCGCTATCGGCGACGCCCAGGGCAAGATCCTGGCGATCATCGCGGTCGCTGGCCTGGCCTTCATCACCGTGGCGCTCGCGTCTGTGGGCTGGACTGTTGGCGCCAAGTTCATCAAGCGTATCGGCGGCAAGGCCTGATCATGGGCGCCGCGTATGTCATGCCTGGTGCGTGCTGTGCGCGGCGCCTTTTTATTGCTTTACGCAGTCTTCTTGTCTCCCTGCTCTGCGTCTTTTGCACGCTGGCTACCGCACAAGCTGGCAGCACGCAGTATGGCGTCACATCTGACGGCCCCTGGTACGACTCGTATGAGCCAGCGTGCCGGGAGGCTGAGACTCGATTGCCTAAGGAATACAAATACAAGTACACGGGATTTGAGGAGCCGACCAAATGCAAGTACACCGGGCAATGGGTAGGTCCTGTGTATACCGATTACACCTTGTTCACTCGCACGGCTTCTTGCCCTGCTAACGCCACCATGGTCAACGGTACCTGCCAGTGTGACAGCGGGTATGCCAGCAGTGGCGGTGCTTGTGTCCCTGTCAGCGCTGACAAGTGTGAGGCCGCTGCTGGTCAAGTTACTACGGCTAACTACACGCTGGGTTGGGCGCGTGGCTCAGAAGTCGACAAGGACGACTATGTAGGTGCTCTCAAGTTTCCCAATACTCAATCTGCAGCTTGCGTGGATGGCTGCCGTGCCAGTTTTGCTCAGGGTCAGGATCCCACTGGCTATCGATCTCAGTCTCCCTCGTCTCAGGGCCTCTATCGAATTTCTGCTGATTACTCCATGGTGCAGGGGGGGTTTTCTTGTACCCCTGGCCCTGAGGATGCGCCCTTTGACCCCAAGCAACCCAACATGCAGTGCCCCGGGTATGTCGGTGAGGTCAATGGCAAGACTGTGTGCGTTGGTAATGCTGACAAGCCAATACCGCCGTCTGAGAAGCCCTCTGTGAAGGACAAGACGGGCAAGGGCGAGGAGAAGGGCAACCCCAAAGCGGGGCAGAAGCCGGGCAGCGGTGAGGGTGCTGGTAATGGCGGTTCAGGTCGCACTCCATCGACCGGCACTGGGGGCAATGACGGTGGGCCTCGCGGTGGTGGTGGCACTGGCGGCGGAACGGGTGGTGAGGGCGAGGGTGAGGGCGACAAGGACAAAAAAGGCTGCGGCCTGCCTGGACAGCCCAAATGCGCTATCGACGAGACCGGCACCCCCGATGGCAAGTCCGCCTACGGTGAGCTCAACGGCAAGCTCGACGGCCTGGATGCCCAGCGCAAAACAGGCACTGACAAGATCACCGGCACGGGTGACAAGGACACGAGCTGGGGGACCAGTTGGTCATGGTTCGTGCACGGTCAGTGTCGCCCGATCAGTCTCGGCACTCTGCCCCTCGGCACTGGCGTTGAGATGCGTATCGACATCTGCCCCATCGTGCCCTACACAAATTTGGTGCTCAATTTTCTATGGGCTGTAGGCACATTCATTGCCGTGCTTGGCATGGTGTTCCGCGTGACGACAAAGGGGGATTGACATGCCATTGCTTGGCGGGCTGCTCGTCAACCTATTTGCCGGCCTCGTTGCCGCCCTTATCACCTATGTCTCGCGCAAGATCGCCTTTGGTATCGCGATGGTCACTCTGATGACTGGCCTGACAGCAGCGCTATTCATCGCCATGCGCGCCTCGCTGTCTTCGCTTACGGCGGCCATGGGTGAGGGTCCTCCTGAGCTCTTCATGATGTGCCTGCAGATGGCGATACCGCCCATAGCTCCGGGCTGTCTGTCCACTTACATCACCATTTGGACGGCGTGCACGGTCTACACCTGGCAGCGTGATCTGCTGCACCTCTTCGCGAAGGCAGGTTGATATG